>Ga0335072_10000152_pt1 | contig 145996 bp, 111 predicted proteins | sample Lox_Sample_21_FD_206725 | JGI IMG/M metagenome (GOLD analysis project Ga0335072, IMG submission 206725) | Soil microbial communities from Loxahatchee National Wildlife Refuge, Florida, United States - Lox_Sample_2.1 | ecosystem: Environmental > Terrestrial > Soil > Wetlands | place: USA...
TGCGCGGCACCAGCACCGGTGTCCACACACCTTCCAGGCCGCCTTCAGAGAAGGCCGGATGCAGCGCATTATTGGGGCAAACCTTCATGCATTCGCCGCAACGGACACAGCGCGCCAGAAAATCCGACTCGCCGAGAGCGCCGGGCGGACGGATGCGGCGATCGCTTTTCTCTGCCGCGAAAGAAGTGCTGGCGCGCAGCAATGGGAGCACCGCCACACCGGTGGCGAGTCCGGCGAGGACCTTGCGGCGCTGCAAGCTGGGGGCTTCGCGGGTGCTGCCTTGCGGAAAAAGCTTAAACTCCAAACCGTGATGTGGACATTCGCCCACACAATTCATGCACAGCATGCATTCGGATTTGCGCCAAGGCACGCCGCCGATGGGATCGTCGCCACCCTGGCAGTGCAGCAGGCAACGGTTGCAGTCGTCGCAGGACGCGGGATGCTTCTGCAGACCAAGGATGGACCAACGGGAGATGAACCCAAGCAGTGCGCCCAAGGGACACAGTGCGCGGCAGAAAAAACGCGTGACACGAAGGTTCAGCACCAGAATCAGAATGAACAGAGCTCCGAGGAAAAAGCCCTGGCGAAAATGCGCTTGCTTCAAACTGAGCACAGTCAAATTCAGAAGCGCGTGAATCAGGCCGCCAATAAAACGCACGGCGGCAAAACTGCTGGATTCCACGGAGTAAAGAGCGGCGTTCGTAAGATAGTCAAGACCCGGCAGGATGGAGAGTCCGAGCGAGCGCGTGAGGAGTGAAAAGGGATCGAACCAACCAACCAGGCCAGTGCCGAAGAGGGCTGCCGCCAGCACGGCAATCAAGATGTAATACTTCGTGGCTTGCCAGGGTTTGTAGCGATTGGAATCAATGCGCTGTTTGCCGCGTTTGGATTCCGACTTCCAGCTGCCAAAGAAGTGGTTGAGCGAACCCATGGGGCAGATCCAGCCGCAGAAGAAACGCCCCAGGAAAAAAGTGGGAATCAGAATCAACAGGCTCCACAGCAAGCCTTGATACAAGGCGCGGCTGGCCAGCGCATTGGAGATGGCCACCAGGGGATCCAACTGGAAAAACAGCGCGACGGGCGACGTGAGTTGCAAGTCCTGCGGCGAGCCGGAAGCCGCGGGGCGAAAATCGCTGCGCAGGATCAGGAACAGGAAGAGCAAGGCAAAGCTAATCTGGGAGATTGTGCGGAGGCGAGTTGCGGAGGGACGAGGCACCTTGCCATTGTGACAACCAGGTGGCTCACGCGGCTGTGATGAAAGTCACCCATTTCGTGCCCGCTAGTGGCATCGGCGACCAGCCACAGCAGCAACCCCCGTGTTTCCGGTACAATGCTCTTTGTGTAGCGGCGGGTATATCCCGCCATCGGTGGCATAGAGCCGCTGCTACAGGTGGCCAGGTGAATCCGTGATCCATCGCTATGTGTTTCATAATGAGGAATTGCGCCCCGTGGAAAAGGCCCGGTGGTCGCCGGGGCAGGCGGGGCTGATTTGCGGCTGGGGCTTGTTTACAACGGTGCGCATCGCCCGCGGGGAAGCGTTCGCCTACGAACGGCACTGGCGCCGGCTGGAAAAGGACGCCACCTTGACCCGGCTGCCCCTGCCCTATTCGGGAGCACGGGTACGGGTAATGCTGCAGGAAGTGATTCGGGCAAATGAGGTGAAGGAGGGCTGTGCGCGAATTTACCTGGTGTGGAACACCGTGGGTGGCTGGCGAAGTGATGAAAAGATGCCGGAAGTGGACCTGGTCATCACCAGCGCGGACCTGCCGCACTATCCGGAGATTACGCGCTTGACTGTGCGCGAGCATGGCAGGCACGCAGCCTCGCCTCTGGCAGGAGTGAAGACGATTTCCTGGCTGAACAGCGTGTGGGCCGTGGCGGAAGCGCATCGCGAAGGATTCGATGAAGTGGTGCTGCTGAATGAGCGTGGCGAAGTGAGCGAATGTACCGCGGCGAATATTTTTGCGGTGAAGGGCGGCAAGGTCATCACGCCGCCACTGAGTTCGGGGTGCCTGGAAGGCGTGACCCGGGGAGTGCTCATGGAGGTCGCGGGTGAAGCGAACACCGCGATTGTCGAGCAGACCATGCGCTTGGAAGATTTGTACAGCGCCGACGAAGTGTTTGTGACTTCGACCAACCGCAACGTCATTGGCGCGAAAGAGATTGCCGGGCACACTATCGGGGATGGAACTACCGGACCCATCACCAAAAAATTGGATGAGGCTTTCGAAGCGTATATCAACGAATACGTCGAGCGGCGCCTAACCACTAGCCGATAGTTCCATCGGATCTACTAGCAATCCGAAGACAAAATTGGGTGCGCGGCCAGGTTATTTGGCGCGCGGCGCGAGTCTGTCCAGGTCGGGAATCGAACTGGCTACGGTGAAAACACGGTCGGGATAGTTGCGCTTGTTCTCCAACACGTCGACCAACATCTCCAGCGCCTGGCCGGCGGTGGGAGGAGTGAAAATGGTGGCGGTCAGCAGGCCGCTGCGCACCCAGGATTGGCCAGTTTTGGGAACCCCATCACAGCCTAAGTAAGGAATCGCCAGCCAGCGCTCGCGCTCGGTTTCATCGTTCAGTTGTTGAAAGGCCTTACGCGCTCCGATGGCCATGGCATCGTTCTGCGACAGCACAATATCAATGGCGGCCTTTCGAGAGGTGGATAACGACAGCCAGGAACGCACCGCGCGGGTTGCGCTGTCTTCGGTCCACTGGCCGCGAAGGGTAGCCAACTGAATATTTTTGGGTAGGGTTTCCCGTAAGCCCATTTCGCGCTCTTTGGCGACAATGTTTTGCGAAGCGCCCGCGATATAAAGGATGGAGCCGCCGCGGGGAAGGAGCGCCATGCACTGCCGGCCAGCGATGCGGCCCACTTCCATCTGGTCGTGGCTCACCCCGAAAATAGGGACTTTGCTGGTACGGCGAAACTCCGAGATGTAGGACGCGTCACGGTTCAGCACGGCCCAACCGATGCCCGCGTCGATCGCGGCGTGCGCCACTTGGGGCAGCGCCGTGGCGCCAACCGGTTCGAAGACGATGCCGTGGGGACGTTCTTTTTCGGAACTTTGCACGGCCTTCAGAATCTGCGTGCTTTGCGTGATGGCGTCGTTATCCGCAAACAAGATCTGCGCGTCCACTCCCAGCTTCCGAGCCGCTTCCTGCGCTGCGTTGGACTGCTCGACCTGAAAATCATTGTCGTTGGTGATGAGCGAAACCAGGAACCTGAGATTTCTCATCGGCGCGGAATTCCCTCGGTCATTGGACAATCCCGGCGATTATAGGCCTCAATTCGCACCAACCAAGAGTTTTTTGGGAAATGTCGCCAGGTAGGTAACCTGTTCCCGCGCCGAACTCCGAGAAAGGAGCATCAATGATGCGTGCTTACGCGGGCCCTCGGCGCAACTGTGGGACCGCCCGCTCCCATGGTGGCGCGCAGCAGGATCGGCGCTAATACCGTGGTAACCATGACCAGAAGAACGATCGCCGAGAACAGACCTTCGTCGACCACGCCAATACCCCGCCCAATCCCTGCAAAGATTAGGCCCACTTCTCCCCGTGGCATCATGCCAAATCCAACCGCCAGGCGATTCATGCTGGCAGGGCTGCCCCAACCGGCCGCCACTTTGCCCACGATCGCGACGAGGGTGAGCGCCAAGCCGGCGATGAGCACGTCTTTGCTGGCCATGGTTTCCAGCTTGACCTGAATGCCCATCCAAACGAAAAACAGCGGCACGATGAGCGATTCGATGGGCGAGAGCAAGTCATGCAGCGAGATGCCTTCGACTTCCTTGTCAAAGAAACTGTTCAGGATCATGCCGGCGGCGAAAGCTCCCACGATGGTGGCCAGTTGCGCGACATTAGCGAGCCAGGCAAGAAGCAACGCGAAACTTACGCCAAAAAGCAGCTTCAGGTTGCTGACACCGAAACTGGCGAGGCGGCGTACGAGTTTGGGGGTAAGCCATATGCCGATACCGAGTGAGGCAACCAGGAACAATGCAGCTTTGCCAGTGGTAGCGGCGATCGAGGCCACGCTGATCGTTCCGGTGACCGCGAGCCCGCTGACCACCGCGAGAACGATCAGGCAGAGCACATCGTCGATGACTGCGGCGCCGAGAATAATGCGGGCTTCTTCGGTATTTTCGCGGCCCAGATCGCGGAGAACGCGAGCGGTGATGCCCACGCTGGTTGCGGTGAGAATGCCACCCACAAAAAGATCAACGGCCAGGGGATTGTCGGGATGGAGTAGTTTCATTACTCCCATACCCAGGGCCATGGGAACCACGATGCCGAGGACCGCGACATAGGTCGCGTATTTGCCGACGCGCTTCATTTCCACTAGGCTGATTTCCAGGCCCACCATGAACAGCAGGACCAGAATCGCCAGGCGTGAAATGATGTCGATGAAGGCATAAATGGTGATATACGTCTGCCCGTCCGGGCCGGAGAGCAACTGGGCCAAATATTCAGCGTGAGCACCAGGGCCCAATACTTTCAAAGCAGCCTCGCCGAGGTTGTAGGGACCAGTTAGAGCCGTAGAAGCGATTTTGGAAAGATTGTCCCCCTCGCGCAGAACGGTCAGGGTGGGCTCTCGTAAGTAATAGCCAAGATTCCCGGCCAGAAGCCCGACCAGCAGCTCACCCAAAACCGCGGGCTGCTTCAGCCATTTCATCAGGGAACCACCGATGGCGGCGCCCATGGTGATGAAAATTGACGCAATCAGGATCGGAATAACCGGGTCGGCATGGGACAGCTCGCCGCTTACCAAAAAGCAGCCGAGGGTCCAAGGAAGCGGATGAAGCCAAGGGGACAGAAAGAGCATTTGCAAACTCCTCAAGCAGCCCTGGGATGGTGCGCAAAAAAGGCAGTGCGGGTATTCTGGCGGGGAGGGGGGATGCAAAGCAAGGGGTAGGGCATTGATCGCGCTTGCATGCTACAATGCGCGACTTACGGGAAGGCAGGTCTCCACAAGAATGACGGAAACGCTAGCACAAGCCGAAGCAGTGCTGGAGGTAATTTCGCCGGATGGCGCCAGGAAGTACGTGCGCGTGACGCAGACACCGTTTCTGATCGGGCGCGGCGCGGAAACCGGCAATCACTTGCAACTCACCGATCGCCGCATCTCTCGTAACTGCGGCGCGATCGTTACCGAAGCGAATCGTTATTACCTGGAAGACCGCGGGCAACGGCGGGGCATTTTCGTCAACGGCGACAAGGTGGAGAGCCGCGCACTGAACGACGGCGACGTGATCACCTTTGGCCTGGAAGATTCCTACCAAGTGATTTTCCGTGCCGCCACCGGCACATCCGACGAGTCTATTCCGCAGTTGCTGACGCGCATCGACCACATGACCAGTTCGGAATCGACCGGAGGCGGGCTGCGCAAGTTGAACCTGCTGCTGGAAGCCACTTCCCTGCTGCACTCGCAGCTGCCGCTGGACTCCGTGTTGGCGAAAATGATCGATCACGCGGTGGCGGTCACAGATGCGGATCGCGGGCTGCTCGAAGAAGCGGTGGAAACATTTTCGTCGAGCCCTTCGGAACGGTTGCGTGTACGGCTGGCGCGGCGCAGCGGTGGACAGCGCTTGCCTCCCGAAAGCATGACGCCCAGCCAAACGGCGATTCAGCTGGCCATGAAGAAACAGTCGCCGGTGATCACCGAGGACATTGAACAGGCGGAAATGAATCTGCAGGCGGCCGCCAGTATCGTGGCGCAGGGGCTGCGCGCAGTGGTGGTGATTCCGTTGTATGCCACTTCGCGGGCCAGCAGTGAATCGGCTACGAATGTGACCCGCGGCGAATTTCTGGGCGTGTTGTATCTCGATTCGAAGCGCCCGACGGCGTTTTCCAAGTTGGATCGCCAGATCCTGGATGCGCTCGCGGCCGACGCGGCGAGCATCCTGGACAATGCCCGGCTGGTGGAACGAGAGCGCGAGCGGCAAAGGCTCGAGCAGGAAATCGGAATTGCGCGCGATATTCAGCAGGCACTGCTGCCCAAAAATTTCCGCGACTTTCCGCATCTCGCCGTGACCGGCGTGAATTTTCCGTGCTTGTCGGTGGGCGGCGACTATTTCGACGTTTTCCCACTGGACGACAAACGCACCGCGTTTCTGCTGGCGGACGTCAGCGGCAAAGGCTTGGGCGCGGCACTGTTGACGACCATGCTGCAGGGCGCGCTTTCCGGCATGACCCTAGGAACCGATCCCGCCCGCGTGTTTAACCATGTGAACCGCTTCTTGTGCGATCACGCGGAAGTCGGACGTTACGCGACCATGTTCTTCGGCATCCTGGACGACGCCGGAAAGTTGGAATACATCAACGCCGGGCATCCTTCGCCGATCCTCCTGCGCGCAGACACTGCCGATGAGGCCTTCACCGAAGGCTCGTTCCCGGTGGGCTTGGTGCCCGAAGCCGAATTTTCGACGACCACACTGCAATTGGAAGCCAACGACACCCTAGTGCTATACAGCGACGGCGTCACCGAAGCGATGGATCCAGACGAACAACTCTACGGAACAGGACGGCTGCGCGCGGTGTTGCTGGGGAAAAACGAGATGCCGCTCGACGATATCAAGAAGACCGTGCTGGAATCCGTCGAGAATTTTGCGCGCGGGGCGCGGCAGGCCGATGACTTAACTATTCTGCTGGTGCGTTTTCGGGCAGTAGGGACCGGGGTGACGGAAACGGATGTTTCGGGGACGCGCAACGCGGCGGCTGGCGCTTAGGTGCCGCTGCCGGCGAGATAAACCCGCCGCTACAAAGAGAACACAGCGGTCGTACCAATTATCCACCAAAGCCACATCGGCAAAGTTTAGGGCGCGCAGGACGGGCTTGGCGGCGAGCTGGGCGTGTAACTCAACGGCGCCAGTTTTTGCGCTTCGAGTTGATTATTCAGTGCCGGAATGGTTTCCTTGGCGAGTTTGTTGTTAGCGGCCACACTATGGCCGTACGCTTCGCAGGTGAACTTATAGAGGTTCTTCACGGACTCGGTTGGCGCCACATCGGCCGCTTGCACCATTTCCAGATAACGGCCTGCCTCACGGTTAATCGTGCCAAAGCCCGGAGTTTGCTCCACGCCGGTTTCCACGGCAAGGAACTGCTTCACCACCTCGCCGAAAGCATTGGTCAGTTCCTTCGGGGCAGTGGAAGAAAGGGAGTTTTTGCGCTCGGCAAGCTGCTCGCCGAGCGGAGCTAGTCCCTGGAACGCCACGGTTGAAGCATCCATCAACTCGCAGAGCTTGTGCGAAACGTCCAACTGCGCAGCATAATCCGCCGAAGCAATATGCACACGAGGATCCCGCTCAACATTCAGCTTCTGCCGATACGACTTGCCTCCCACGGTGAGAACGAGTTCGTACGTACCGGGAGAAACCAACGGACCGGGCGGCTGGAAACGTGGAGTCGCGCCGGGTACCGCGTGATCCGGCAGGGTGTATTCGGTGTAATCCAGGCGTTCGCCAAAGAAGCCGAAAGGCAGCGCTGAAGGATGAGGATAGCGCAGGTCCCAAACAAAGCGATTGATGCCCGCCGCGGTGGGCAAACTGTCCGGCGGGTAGAACCAATATTCCGGCACGTTGGCCGGAGGAAGGGATTCATTTTCCGGAGTGCTGGAGAAATGGCGAAGGCGATGGCCCTTTGCATCCAGAACATCCAGGGAGATTTCGCCGCTGGCGGGCGCGCTGAGCTCGTAATAAAGGATAGCTCCGTCGGGTGGATTGGACGAAGCGGGGTAATCGCGCTGCAACGGCGTGTCTGGATGATTGTCCCAATGGGTGCGAATCGCCGTGGCCGGGTTAAAGAAATAAACCGCGGAGTTTTCGACCTTATCGTTCAGCTGGCGCAGCGGCGAAATGTCGTCAAGGACCCACAGGCCGCGGCCAAATGTGGCGGCCACGAGGTCATCGCCGTGAATGGTCAGGTCACGCACAGAGCTGGTCGGCAGTCCGAGCTGCAGCGACTGCCAGTGATCGCCGGAATCGAAGGAAACGTACACGCCGGTCTCCGTGCCGGCAAAGAGCATGCCCTTGCGCACGGGATCTTCGCGAATTACGCGGGCAATTCCGGCTTCCGGGAGCCCACTGACGATTTTTTGCCAGGTTCTGCCGCAGTCGCGGGTACGGAAAAAGTAAGGATGCGAGTCGCGGCGCGCAAAAACCGCGGCGAAAGCGCTGTCGCGATTGTGTGGTGAAGCTTCAATCTCGTTCACCGTAGAGTGTGCCGGCAAGCCATCGATGGAAACGTCAGTCCAGTTGCTTCCGTCATGCGTGAACTGGATCAAACCCGTCGAGGTGCCCACCCAGATAAAGTTGGCGTCCAGCGGCGAAGGCGCAATGGTTTGGATGAAGCCTCGATTCACAGCCGCTTGCGCGTCATCGTCGTCATCCTCGTCATCGGTAAAAAAGCCGGAGCTTTCGTTGTCGTCTTTCGAAGGAATATGCCCGGCCACATTGCCTTTGGGAGCTTGCGAAGACGCGCCGGGTTTCACGGTGAGATCCGGGCTGATTTCCTTCCAGGTGGTGCCGCCGTCGGTGGTCTTCAGCAAGAATTGCGAAGCGTAGAACAAGGTGTGCGGATCACGCGGCGAAAATGTAATCGGGGTTTCCCAGCTATTGCGATAATTCGGTGGCGAAATGAAGAGCGTGGCGATCTGGCCGGTCTTGCGGTCCAGGCGAATGACATTGCCGTACCAGCCGAGCGAGAAAACATAATCGGGATTCAGCGGATCGGGTGCCAAGAAGCTGCTTTCGAAGGAGCCACTGGAAAACCAGTCGCGATAGGTGATCAGACCAAAGTCCGAACGGCTCTGCACCACAATCGAGCCGGAGTCCTGCTGCGCGGAATACACGCGATACGGGAAGCCGTTGTCTGTGGCGACGCGATAGAACTGGCCCGTCGGCTGATTGAGCCAAGTGCTCCAGGTCTTCCCGCAATCGTAAGTGATGACTGCGCCCTGATCCGTGCCCTCCATGATGTGATTCGTATCCCGAGGGTCGATCCAGAGGACGTGATCATCTTCGCCGCTGGGAGTGCCCTTCCACGTAACAAAAGTACGGCCGCCATCCTTCGAGCGATAAGTGGAAGTTTGCATCACGTAAACCACGTCGGGATCTTTCGGGTCAGCGAACACGCGCCCGAAATAGTTCGAGCCGAGGATGCGCGGATCGGTGGTGATCTTGATCCACGTCGCGCCGGCATCGTCGGAACGGAACAGTCCTTGGGCCATCAATGCAAAAATGCACTTACCGCCCATGGCCGGGGCAACTGCCAAACCAACGCGTTGCCGGTGTGCTGGCGGCAGGCCTTGTTGACCCATGACCGTCCAGGTTTCGCCGGCATCGGTGGAGCGTAGCAGTTGCGTGTCGAGGTCCTCGGCCGGTTTTCCCCCGGGAGCCGGCGGGATGTGCCGGACGGTAGCCACAATGGTGCGGGAATTATCAGGATCAAAATCGAGTTCCGTGGCGCTGGTGTACTCGTCTTTGTAGAAAACTTTGCGCCAGGTTTTGCCGCCATCGGACGATTTGAAAATGCCTCGCGCATCACTGGGAGTCACGGTGCCGGCCACGGCCACGTACACAAGATTGGCGTCGCGCGGATCCGCAAGAATAGACGGCGTGATGGGCGAATCGCGAAATCCAATGTTCGTCCAGGTGGCGCCAGCGTCGGTGGACTTCCAAATGCCATTGCCGTCGGTTTGCTCGCCGGTGGCCACGTAAATGACGTTGGGGTCGGAGGGAGCGACCACGAGGTCCCCAATGGAGGCAACGTGCGCCGCGTCAAAAATTGGCTCCCACGTTCGGCCAGCGTTGATGGTCTTCCACACACCACCGCCGGGTGTGCCCATGTAATAGATTTGTGTGTTTCCAGGAATACCCGCGACTGCGGTGACGCGCCCCCCGCGATACGGACCGATCAGGCGCCACTGTAGCCCATGCAGCAAATCGGCAGAGACGTGTTGCGCGGAAGCCGTAGGTAAGAAGACTAAGAAGAACAAAAAAGGCAGGCCTAAACCCGGGAGCGAACGACTCATCGCAACTCCTTGAACGCAGTCAGTGTAACATGCAGGTCGCGGAATTTCCGGCGGTCTGCATGCGGAGGGAATGACCATGAACGTCGACGAGGTCTATCAATTCATGAACGGCCAGCGGTTGGCGGTGCTGGCCACGGTGGGAGAAGAGATGCGGCCGGAAGCCGCGCTCATGGGGTTTGCCGTGACGCCGCAACTGGAAATTATTTTCGACACGGTGAAGACTTCGCGGAAGTATCCGAATCTGAAGAAAAATCCCCGGGTAGCCTGGGTGATCGGATGCACCACGGAGGTGACCCTGCAATATGAGGGCGTGGCCGAAGAGTTGGCAGGAGAGGACCTGGCGAAGTACAAAAAAACGTACTTCAGCGCATTTCCCGACGGGCCTGCGAGAGAGAGTTGGCCGGGAATTACCTATTTTGTTGTGCGACCAAAGTGGGTGAGGTATTGCGATTACGATCCCGCGCGCAGACGGATCGAGGAGCGGGAATTTTGATTAATTTTGAAGTGTTTAGGGTGTCACAGGCGCGATGGCGGTTGGGCGATGGCGCCAGCGGGGCTGCCGCTGATCGAGTTGTGATACGGATGTTAACGAGTACCAGCGGGAGCAGGGCTCCCGCACTCCGGATCAGAGTTCGCGGAGGGCGACCGAAACCGGCTGGATTGCGGCGCGAATCGCGGGCAGCATGCCTCCGAGCACACCCATCACCAGGGCAAACAACACGCCCATCACCAGCAAGTCGAAGGTAATTTTGAAGGCGAAAGCAACGTTCGAAAAAGTCTGGAAATTCATGGTGCTGGTGGTCAGACCGTTCAGAGGCAGAACCGCCAAGCAGCCGATAATGCCGCCTAGGAAAGAAATCAACAGCGCCTCGAACAAAAACGACAGGATGACGTTGGAAGTCGAGAATCCCAGGGCGCGCATGGTGGCAATTTCGCGGCCACGCTCAGCCACCGCGGAATACATGGTGTTGAGCGCGCCAAACACCGCGCCAATAGCCATGATCGCGGCGACCAAACCGCCGAGCACGGTGATTAGTTTCGTCATCGTGGTGGACTGCTTCGCGTAGTAATCGATTTCGCGATACACGTCCACGTTCATGCGTGGATCCTTCATCACCGCGTCCTTAAATTCCTGGAACGTCGAGGGCGAAGCGAGGTGCACGGTGGCCGATTGAAAAATATTCGCAGGGCGCTGCAGCACCTGATTGAAGATTTCCGAGTCGCACCAAATCTCGGAGTCGAACGCCGAGCCTCCCGCGTCAAACACGCCAACGACCTGCCAGTGCCCGCCGGCAAAGTCGATCTTGTTGCCGACGGTTAGGCCTTGATACGTCTTGGCCGCGTTCTTGCCCACCACCAATTCGTTCAATCCGGCCTGGAACATGCGTCCTTGCGTGATCTTCACGAATTTGCGGACTTGCAGCACATTCGGGGAAACGCCGCGAACTTGCACGTTCGCGTCCGTGCCGGTGGTGATCAGCGGAACCGGAATTACTCCGACTACGTCCTGCGTCAAAATGGGCGCCCCGGAGGCGTCGCGCGCCACGCCGGGCGCGTCTTGCAGCACTTTGATGGAGTCCAGCGTGATGCCTCCCATCATTTCCGACGTGGAACCGGCGCGCATCACCAGGGCATTACCTGGCGAGCCGGAGGCGACCAGCGTCGCCCTAAAACCGCGAGCCAGCGACAACATCGCGACGAACACGCCAACGGTTCCCGCGATGCCTAGAATGGCCACAATGGTGGAAGTCCAACGCGCACGAATGCTTCGGAAATTGTAGGAAACCGGAACATTCCCGATAAAAGGCGCCAGTAAACCTGCAAGAATGCCGAAGACCACGGTGAGAATAAGCAGCAACGCCACAATTGCGGCAACGGTAATCACGAAGAAGCCAATGAATTTGCCAATCATGCTCAAACTCTCCGTAACGCGTTGACAACCCGCAGGCGCATTGCGCCCCAACCCGGAAGGATGCCGCTCAAAATCCCAGTGAACAGCGCTACCAGCAGCCCGAAACCTAGAAACGACCACTTCAAGACGATGTTTTGGATTACGCTACTGAGCGCGTCGCGTAGCAGGGGCACGCCAACCAACGCCAAACCAAGACCCAGAATGCCACCGATCAAAGCGATGGTGAGGGCTTCAATCAGAACAAAGAAAAGCACTGCGCGGTCGGAATAACCGATGGCCTTGAAGACGGCAAGTTCCGAAGTGCGTTCGCGCACGGAAATGGCCATGGTGTTGCCGGTAACCAGCAGCAACGTGAAGAACACTACGACACCGATGCTGATGATCAGCTTTTGGATATTGCCGAATTGCTTGACCCAACCGGCCGCCCAGGCTGACTCGGTTTCCGTTTTGGTTTCGAAGGGAGAGTTGGCATACATATCGTCAATGGTCTTGGCAATGCGCGGCCCATCGTCAGGATTGTCGACCTTCAGAATGTACCAGCCAATCTGCCCTTTGAAGGATTCGGGCACTTTTTCTTCAAAATAATCCCACTGGAACCAAAACTGGGTTTCATCGGCGTCCTGGCGCTTACCGTGATAGATACCGTCCAGATTGAATTCCCAAACGCCGTTAGTGCCATACAGTGTGGTCTTGATGGGAATGCGATCACCGATCTTCCAGTGAAAGCGATCAGCGAGTTTCGCGCCAGCGATCGCACCCACACGATCTTTCACAAACGTGTTCCACTGGTCATCGGGAACAACCAGTTCGGGAAAAACCTGGCGTTGATTTTGCGGATCGATCACAAACTGCGGAAAGAAATTTTTCTCTTCGATGTAGGTTCCACCAAACCAGTTGTTGTGGGTAACCACCTTGACGCCCGGGATGCGCAGGATCGGATCACGGTATTTCAAGGGAAGAGGATTGATGATTGAGGTCCGGTTGATTACCACGAGGCGATCCGCACTAGCGAGGTCTGCGCCGCGATTGAAGGCATCGCTCACCACGGCGAGAAATACGAAGAGAAAGAGAGCGACGGCGAAAGAGCCGATGGTGAGCAGCAAGCGCACTTTCTTGCGTAACAGATTGGCCCAAATAATGCGCGCGAACTTCATGCGACACCTCCCGCAGGAACCCCCTGCTGGAGTTTCGAAGCTTCCACCAGAACGCCTTTATCGAGGTGCAAAGTAGTTTGCGCGCGCGCGGCCACCAGCGGGTCGTGCGTAACCATCAGCACGGTTTTGTGGTGAGACTTGACCAGTTCTTCGAGCAGGGCCATCACTTCGCTGGCGCTCTTGCGGTCCAGGTCGCCGGTAGGCTCGTCGCACAGCAAGAAGGTTGGATCGGAGACGATGGCGCGAGCAATGGTAACGCGCTGCTCTTGACCGCCAGAGAGTTGCCGTGGGAAATGGTGCATGCGGTCAGACAAACCCACGATGGAAAGCGCGGTCTCCACATGCGAGCGCCGTTCCGCCTTGGAAAGCTTGGTGAGCAGCAGAGGAAGCTCCACGTTTTGGAACGCGGTCAGCACGGGAATCAGGTTGTACATCTGAAAGATGAAACCGACGTGCCGGGCACGCCACTCCGTAAGTTTGCCGGAAGACATGTGGGTGATTTCATCGCCGGCCACGGTGATGCTTCCGCGCGTGGGAACATCAAGGCCGCCCATGAGATTCAACAGAGTGGTCTTGCCGGAGCCGCTGGGACCCATGAAAGCCACAAACTCGCCCGGAGAAACGTCGAGGTTCAAGCCCTGAAGTACGTGGATTTCTTCACCGCCGCGGCGATAGGTCTTATCCAGATCGCGCACCTGGATCAGGCTGGATTGATTGCCAGTACCGTCGACTTTGACCATACGGAGCGCTCCTATTTTTGGATCTGCACAGCTTGACCGTCGCGCAGCGAGTCGGGGCCGCTGACCACGACGGTGGCATCGGGCTGGACGCCGGCAAGAATTTCGACATCGGAACCACGCGCTTCGCCGGTGGTGACCGCGCGGCGTTCGATGGTGTCGCCCTTCAGTACGAAAACATATTGAGAGGAGCCGTCTTGGCGAACGGCCTTTTGCGGCACCATGGACACTGCAGGAGTTTTTTGCTGTTTGCTGCCGGGCTTCGGTTCGTCTTCGAGGAAGGTCACCTTCACACCCATGTCCGGTAGGATGCGCGGGTCCTTGGCGGGGTCATACAACGTTTTGTGATCGGGCTCGGTGATGGAGATGCGCACTTTCACGGTAGCCTTCTGGCGGTCCGCGGTCGGAATCACCGTGCGCACCTTCGCCGGGATGGTCCAGTTGGGATAAGCATCGAGCACCGCATTGACAGCCTGCTTGTCGAACACACGTGCGATGTATGCTTCGCTGACATCCACCTCAAACTCGTTGGAATGCAGGTCTACGATGGTGGCGATACCGGTGCGGGTGAAACCTCCACCGGCAGAAACCGGTGACACCATTTCGCCCACTTGCGCGTCCTTGGACACTACAATCCCCGCAAAAGGCGCGCGAATGGTGCAATTGTCCACCGCTTGTTGCTGTTCTTTAATGCGCGCTTCGGAGGCCACCACCTGTTGCTTGGCCAGGGTGATTTTCGCCCGCAAGCTGTCGGCGGTCATGGTCGCGGAGTCCAAAGCTTCTTGCGTGGACACACCGGCCTTGACCAATTGCTGCGAACGATGCAGTTCGATCTCGGCATTTTTCAACTGCACCTGATAATCCAGAATGGCGGCCTGCTGGGAGTCGCGATCGGCCTTGGCCGAGTCCAAGGCACGGCGAGCATCGGAATCATCGAGAGTGGCCAGCAGCTGTCCTTCGGTTACGCGGGTGCCTTCATCGAAGTACACACCGGTAACCCGGCCGGTAATCTTGGCGGCGATGGTGGCGCGGCGGCGCGGAGTGACATACCCGCTGGCATTGAGCACGCCGGCAGGCCCAGTGACTGGCTTGGTGGCCGTGGCCACTTCTACCTCGGCCCGACGGTTGCGAAAAGCGAATGCTGCGCCCGCGGCAAGACACAAGAAAACCACAAAAACAGAGATCCAGATCCAGCGCTTCCCGGAGCGAGGGTTAGTGCGCTTGGTATCGGAGATGCGCAACGAAGACAAATCCGGCTTTAGCGATGTGGGTGGCGTCGCCATACGGCGGCTTGCTCCTTAAATGTCTATACGAGTCCTAGGGTAGATACGTATCCACACAGCTGAAAATATCGATTCTTTGGCAGGTGGATCCGGTACAACGATATTCTACTCGTAGAACGCGCTCCTGTCGGCAGAGAAATGCTGACGCTGGGGAAGGCTACAGGCGCGAACCATGGTAGAAAAACTGGCCCAAGCCAATGGTAAAAAGGAAGTTGCCGAACAGCGCGTGATCGATGCACGTCAGCAGCAGCGAGCCGGAATTCTGGTACGTCAGCGCGAACAATAATCCCCCGATGGCGCAAAGACCTATGGCAATCCAGTTCCCAAAAACCACGTGGGCGAACCCGAAGGCGCAGGCGCTGGCGATGAACATGGGCCACCCGGTACCGAACACTGGCCGATAGCGATGGAAGAAAAAGGCGCGATACAGCAGTTCCTGCGGATAGACGGAGACCAGCGGGTAGAAAATCATAATCAACGCCCACAGGCCCACTGAGTGCTTAATCAGCGAGAACAACAATTGTGGGGCAAAAATGCGCACCGCCAGAGCCAGAAAAATAAGAAAAACCACATCCCGCAACAGCAGCAACGGTAAATTCGGCACGATTCCTCGCGTGCCCAGCAGCGTATCGGTATCGAAGGTCCGGTCGCGACGCAGCACCACCACCGCCCCCAAAGCAATCACGATCAGGTACGGGATCGGCAAATTCGGCAGGATGCGATAGAACATCAACAGCGGAATACCGATGAAGAGCAGGAGAAATTCCAGAATGAGGTAGAGAGACTTGGCCATGGCGTGGCGAGTAGAATCTATCAAATTGCAGGTTTTTTATCGATCACCGCGACATTCGGCGGATTCTGCCGTAAGCAATCACGCAGGCTGGTGACCGCGGCTTGCGCGTGGCGCACCTGTTCTTTGATCGATTGTGCGTTGGCGCGATCCTCGTGCGTCAGCGAAGGTATATCCGTGAGCAGTTCGGAGTAGCCAAAGATGGCGGTCAGCGGATTGCTGATTTCGTGGGCCGCACCGGCCGCCAAGCGCCCCAGGGCCACCAGTTTTTCCGAATGGGCCACCTCGAGCTGCACCGCGTTGAGTTTTTCGATGGACTCGCGCGTGAGTTGCACCAGGTGATTCAATTCTCGAGCGAGAAGAGTGAATTTCCAATACACCAACGCACCCAGAAGGAGCATCGCCGCGAACACCACTTTTAATCGAAACGTGTAGATGCCGGCGGGCAAACCGGTTTGCCTCATCCCTAACAACGCGATTACCGGCAGCGACAGGATGCCCAGCATGGCAAAGCGCGCGGTCCACACGCTTTGTATCAGTTCGCGATTGGGCTTGCTGTCGGGTCGCGGCTCCAGGGCAGGACCGTAGGCGGCAATTGGAATCAGCAGATAAATCGCAAAGAAAAATGGCGTGTCGTAGAAACTTCCGGCGTAATACTTACCGGTATCGATGGCCACATTAAGTAGCAGGTTGCCACCGGCCAAACAGAGAAAGGCGACCAGCAATTTGGAGTAGAAGCCACGCCAGGGAGCCGCATTGCGCGCGCACAGCACCGCCAGCGCCGCAATGATCACCAAGTGTTGTATCAGAGAAAGTGTGTAGTAGCTCGGGTTGTAATGAGCGAAATCGTGCCGGCCGACCTGCCAGGGCAAACTGTAATACCCGTAAAGCGAAAACCACCACAGCGTCAGCAGGACCAAATCCAAAAAGCGAATCTGCAGATTCCGCCCGGCCGCGGCGGAATGAGGTCGCAGCGCCAGCGCCGACAAAAAGAACACGTGCGCCAGCAAAAACAGACCATCACCAATCAGCGGCGTGGGCACCGAAGTCAGACGGCGCCAATCGAAATAGAACCAATAGAGCTGCGAGAGGAGCATGAAGATTAGCCCGGCGGCCAACAACTTCCAAAACAGCGGCAGCACACCGACCTCGCGCCGGAAATTCTCGCGCACCGCAAGAAAAGCAAAAATCAACAGCAGGCACGGATTCGCGTCTCCGTACAGCGTAAGAGGAAAAGAAGGCTTGGTGGCCAGAGCACCCACGACCAGATGGGCCAGGAACACCAGCGTGCCGAGGGCCCAATAGACCTTCAGGCGCAGCGGCAGGGTCATTGCACACCTTCTGCGAGCAGATCATCCGTCTGCGATTTTTCTTCCTCGGCGTGTTTCAAGGCAATCGGAAGCAAAATCGTGAACAGCGCACCACCTTCCGCGCGATTGCGGCAAGAAATCTCCCCTTCGTGTTGCTGGATGATGCCGTAACAAGTGCTCAGACCCAGCCCCGTTCCCTTTCCCACCGGCTTCGTGGTGTAGAACGGTTCGAAAACCCGTTGCGGTTCCTGCAAGCCGGGGCCGGAATCGGCAAACTCGAAGAGCAATTTCGAGCCTGCCGGGCGTAGCGTGATTTCAAACGTGCCCCCGCCGGTGATTTCCAGCGCGTCGATCGCATTCGAGATCAGTTGGAGAAACACCTGCAGGAGCTGGCCAGAATCGCCACGCACGGGCGGGCAATTCTCTTCCTGAATGATGCTGACGTGCACCAATGCCAGTTTGCCAATGCGGCTGAGGTGCAGGGCGCTCTCGAGCAGCGGTTTCGCGTCCAACGGCTCCAGGCGCAGAGGCGTCTCTTGAGCGAAATGGAGCATGTTTTCGACCAGCGCATCGGTGCGCTGCGCATATTGGCCAATTTTTCCGGCCATGTTCTGGATACGTGAGTCCGCGTCCGGTCGCGCAATCAAGCGTGACGACGCTTCCAGCGTGGAGGCCATGCAAGCCTTGATCTGGTTGGCGACCTGCGCGACCAGTTTCCCCAGCGACGCCAACTTTTCACTCTGGGTCAGATGGTTTTTGAACCGCTCAATCCGCCCGTGAGTTTCCGACAACCGTTGCAGCGATTGGAACAGCCCCGCCGCCAGAATGTCTTCTTTGATGGAGAGTAGAAGAGTCATCAGAAACAGTGCACTGAGGGTGATGGTGATCCGGAAGGGGCGCAACTGCGGCGGCGACGCGGGATTCGCGAGCGCCCAAATGCCCAGAGCCGGAGTGGACAAAACCACCAGCATCGCCAGATGTTCGGAGAAAAATGTCGCATGCGTTGGAGTAGGGTGGGACGAAGCCGCAGCTTCGTGTGCCGTTTGCTCTGGGGAAGCGTCGGGGCCAGTTAGCGCTAAACAAACCATCCCCAGTAAGGACGCGACCAGGGGGACATCGTAGCTGCTGCCGGTGTAGTACCGGCCCGCATCGATCGCGAAATTGCTGAGATTCGAAGCGATGCCGTAACAAGCCGCAGAAAAAAAGTACAGCCGATAGAGATTGCGCCAAGGGCCTTGAGCGGCTCGCAGGACGGCAATGCCCGCCGCGACAACCAACACCTGGTTGCCCATCGCATCCGCCAGATTGAAATAGAAATCATAGGCAGGCCTGGCGCCGGGCAACAGCCGATAAGCAAATACGCCGAACGCAAACAAATAGAACGAGTAAACGATCAAAACAAAGACGTCCAGAAGACCGAAAGCTCGGAAGCTTACGTCCCGTGGCTGATCGGGAGCGACTGCGATCGCAGCCGTCAACGGAACGACCTTCACAAATAACAGGAAATCAACAATAGCAACGTCGGGCACCGGACGGTTGAGCCACAGTTCGTAGACATTCCAGACCCCGGTGCTGACCGTCCACAGCAAGGAACCCGTGAACATCAACAGCCAGAAAACGCGCGTGCGCGAGTGAGTGTGTAAGGAATTGCGGAAGGTGAAGAAGGTGGTCGCGGCCAGCAGCCCGAATTGCAGGCTGTCGCCGAAAACCGCCAACCCAAAGCTCTTGGGGACAAGCAGCGCAGCCAGCAGGACCGCCAGCAAAACGCCCAGGCTACCCAGCAGGCAAAACTGCAGCTTCCTCGACAGTTGAGGGAGGCGGACTGCTCCGGGTTGAACCAAACCGATTCCGTCGGCCATGGGACCTTCGGCGCGCGGGCGGAAGAGCCAGTTGGGCCGAAAGGTCTCCCGAAGCTGTTCTCATTCCTAAGCACCAGGGGCGGAGCGCACGCACACTTTATTGTTGGCTATTCCAGGGCTACCGACGCGGAAATCCCCGGTGGTGTGCCGCGTCCGAAACTAGCACTTTGGTACCAGTGGCTCCCCTTCCCCGCAGGCCGGCCGCGTGCGCCGTGCCCTTGCAAAAAACAAAAATATTGGCCAACGTTAACCTATCGGGGATACGCTCAGCGCCGACGACGTTCCAGGTCATTCAACGAGGATTTCATGGCATACACAACGACGGAAGCACATGTGGACAAAACAATGAAGGGCCGTCTACCGGCCGAACAATATGCAGCGAAGCTGACCACGCCGGCGAAAGCGGTAGAAGCGATCGAGGATGGCAGCACCTTGTGCCTGGCCCTCGCGGTGGGAATGCCTCAGGGATTAGCGAAAGCAGTGGCCGACCGAATCCTGGCGGGTAGCTTGAAGAACCTGAATCTGTATTATCAGCATTCCATGAAGTACAGCGCCGAAACGCTGATTTGCCCCGAAGTTCTGTACAAGGTGGATTCGCGGTGCTTTTTCATGGGCGACCCTGACCGCAAAATGGTCGCCTACGGGATCGAGCAGGGGAAAAAGAATCTGAGTTATGTGCCCATCAATTTTTCGAACATCCCCCGGGTGCTGACCGAATACATCCACGTGAACACCTTCGTGGTCACCGTGTCGCCCATGGACAAGTCTGGGCACTTCAGCTTGGGCACCAATAATGACTACGCTTCGATCGTGCTGCGCCACTGCGACCGCGTCATCGTGGAAGTGAACCCGAATATGCCCCGGGTGTTCGGCGATTCGCTGGTGCACGTCTCCGAAGTGGACGCCATCGTCGAGAACCAGGTGCCTTTGGTGCAAATTCCTTACAAGGATCCGGATCCCGATTCTATGAAGATCGGTAAGTGCATTGCCGAGCAGGTTCCCGATGGCGCCACCATGCAATTGGGCATTGGTAATTTGCCGAACGCGGTGGCCCTGCACTTGAAGGATCACAACGATCTGGGTATCCACTCGGAGTTGTTCAGCCATGCCTTTGTGACTCTGGTGAAAAGCGGCGTGGCCAATGGCCGCAAGAAGACGCTGCATCCGCGCAAACACGTGTTCACCTTCGCGATCGGCGACGATGAAGTGTACGAGTTCATCAACGACAACCCGTCCATGGAGAGTTACCCCTCGTCTTATGTCAACGACATTCACATCATCAAGCAGCACGACTACATGATGAGTGTAAACACCGCCATCGAAGTGGACCTGTACGGCCAGGTGAATGCCGAATTCATCAACGGGCACCAGTACAGTGGCTCGGGCGGGCAGTTCGACTTTGTGAAGGGCGCCTCCTTTTCGAAGGGCGGCAAGTCCTTCATCGCCCTGAAATCCGCAGCGAAGAACGGCGCAATTTCCTGCATCGTGCCGCGCGTGCAAATGGCCACGGACACGCGCATGGACGTCGAACACATCGTGACCGAGTATGGATGTGTGAATTTACGCGGAAAATCGACTCGGGAACGCGCTTTGGCGCTGATTAGCGTCGCCCATCCGAACTTCCGCGATGAACTGATGGCCTATGCCAAGTCCATCGTCTTAATCTGACCGGACACTATTACAATTTAGTTAAAGCCGGACTTGCTCTGACTTTTCTGTATCCCTCGAACCCTTTGCAACGTCAATTTACTTGACACCGTGCCCCCATGGGGCATACAAAGGGTGCCGCGTCGCCTTACCCATAACGGCTGCAGGGGGGATTATGGAAGCGTCACGCCGGGATTTTCTGAAGTTAGCTACTGCAGGCGGCGCGGCAGCCGCTGTTTTTGGCTTCGACTTGCAACCCGCGTATGCGCAGCTCCGAGCCCTGAAAATTGCCCGGGCTAACGAGACCCGCTCCACCTGCCCGTATTGTTCGGTCAGCTGCGGCGTCATCATCTACAGCATTGGCGACCGCGCGAAAAACGTTACACCGCAAGTCGTGCACGTCGAAGGCGATCCCGATCATCCCATCAATCGCGGCACGCTCTGCCCCAAGGGCTCCTCTCTCGAGCAAGACATTTTGAATGTGCGCCGCCTGACCAAGCCGCAGGTCCGTCGCCCGGGCGGAACCGACTGGGAGGACATTTCTTGGGATCAGGCCATTTCCGAAATCGCTCAGAAAGTAAAGAAGACTCGCGACGATACCTTCATTGAAGTGGACTCCGCCGGGCATCGCGTCAACCGCTGCGAATCCATTGCCTTCACCGGCGGTTGCACCGACACCAACGAATTCAACTATCTCGTCGTTAAGTCCATGCGCGCCCTGGGGGTCGTGCACCTGGAAAACCAGGCGCGCGTTTGACACGGCCCAACGGTCTCAAGTTTGGGACCAACGTTCGGGCGCGGGGCGATGACCAATGGCTGGGTCGACATCAAGAATGCCGACATGATGCTGGTCATGGGTGGCAATCCTGCTGAGAATCACCCCTGCGGCTTCAAATGGGTGATCGAAGCCAAACGAACCCGCAACGCCAAACTGATTGTGGTGGATCCGCGCTACACGCGCACCGCTTCCGTTTCCGACTTTTTCGCGCAGATTCGCGCCGGGTCCGACATTGCCTTTCTGGGTGGCGCGATCCGGTACGCCATCGAAAATAACCGCATCGCCAAGGAATATCTGCTGAATTACACGAATGCGGCGTTCATCGTGGATGACGGCTTTAAGCTTCCGGAAGAGGCTGACGGTGTTTTTTCTGGATTCGATGCCAGGACGCAGACGTACGACCGCTCAAGCTGGAACTACGCGGGCGGCGACGCCGGCGGCAAGCCAGTGCCGGGTGCCCATGTTGCTCCGGCTGCAGCCCATGCCGGCGGGCCCACACCAACTTCGGCACTTCCGGAAAAACCCGCGTACGATCTGACGTTGCAACACCCACGTTGTGTGTACCAGCTTTTGCGCAAGCATTACTCGCGCTACACGCCCGAGATGGTCGAGAAAATCACAGGTATTCCAAAAGACCAATTCCTGAAGGCCGCCGATTTGTATACTTCGATCCGCAAGGACGGGGACACGAGACAGGTCGGGTGCGTCATTTACGCCGTTGGCTGGACGCAGCACAGTTTCGGTACGCAGATCATTCGCACCGCGGCCATTCTGCAGCTTCTGATGGGCAACGTCGGGCGCGCGGGTGGCGGCGTGAACGCTCTCCGTGGCCATTCGAACATTCAGGGCGCTACCGACATGGCGGGCATCTTCGACAATTTGCCAGGCTATCTGAAAGTGCCTGTGCCTGCCGACGGTTCCTTCGATGGGTGGATGAAGCGAATCACGCCGACTCCATCGAAACCAACTCCGTGGGAATCCTTCAATTACTGGGGCAATACTCCGAAGTTTGCCGCGAGCTTCATGAAAGCCATGTACGGCGACGCGGCCACCAAACAGAACGGTTTTGCTTACGATTTTCTGCCGAAGGTCGACCGCAATTATTCCTGGACGTACATCTGGGACAATATGTACCACGGCATCGTCAAAGGACTGTTTGCCTTTGGCATGAATGGCGTGGCTATCGGTCCAGACACCAAGAAAAACATCGACGCGTTGAAGAGAGCGGACTGGCTGGTGGTCGGCGAAATTTATCCCGACGAGACCAGCGAATTCTGGCGCGCTCCCGGCATTACAGAAGACGAAATGAAGCAAATCCAGACCACGGTCTACCGCTTGCCTTGCGCAGGGTTCGCCGAAAAGGACGGAAGCTTCACCAACTCCGCGCGGTGGTTGCAGTGGAAGAACGCTGCTCTGCCCACGCCGCTGGGCTGCCGCTTGGACCAAGCTATTGTGGCGCAGATTTTTCTCGCGGTGCGCGCGCTCTACCAAAAAGAGGGCGGCAAATTCCCCGATCCGATTATGAAGCTGACTTGGAATTACACGGAACCGGCGAATCCGTCGTTGGCAGAAGTGCTGAAAGAAATCAATGGGAAGACGCTGGTCGACGCAGAAGATCCCGCCAGCAAGCAGCAACTGAAGGCGAATCAGCAACTGCCTGGCTTCGCATGGTTGAAAAACGATGGTACCACCGCTTGCGGCAACTGGATTTACAGCGGCGCGTACACCGAAGCGGGCAATCTGACGATGCGGCGCGACGCCAGCGATCCTTCGGGCATGGGCGTGCACCAGAATTGGGCATGGTCCTGGCCCGCAAATCGCCGCGTGCTCTATAACCGCGCGTCCTGCAACGTGGAAGGCAAGCCGTGGGATCCGTCACGGCGCCAAGTGTGGTGGAGCGAAACGGCACAAAAGTGGGTGGGCAACGACGTACCGGACTTTAAGGCGGACTCCAAGCCTTCTGAGCACATGGGGCCGTTCATCATGAATCCCGAAGGCGTCGGACGCATCTTTGCGCCGCTGGGCGCTTTTGCCGATGGACCGATTCCGGAATATTACGAGCCCACGGAAACTCCCGTTGAGAACCTGTTCCATCCGCAGCAAACCCACAATCCGGTCATCAAGCGCTTTACCACGCCCGACGATAAGTACAGCACTCCACAAGACGGCTACACCATTGTGTGCACCACTTACCGTCTGACCGAGCATTACCACTACTGGACAAAAAACAATCCGATGAACGTGCAACTGGTGCCCGAACCCTTCGTGGAAATTCCCGAAGAGTTGGCGCAAGACCTGGGCATTCGCGGCACCGACAAAGTGAAAGTCTCCAGCATTCGCGGCACGTATATCGCCAAGGCCATGGTCACCAAACGCATCAAGCCCATGATGATCAACGGTAAGAAGACCTATCAGGTGGGATTCCCAATCCATTGGGGCTTCCGCGGTATCGCCGAGGACGAAGGCAAAACCTCGAAGACCCTGGCGAATCTGGTCACGCCTACGGTGGTCGATCCAAACGCCTATACCCCGGAATTCAAAGGATTCCTGGTGAAGGTCGAGAAAGCGTAGAGGAGCGCACATGAGCCAAGCGACACTACGCGTACAAAGGATCAGCGGACATGCCGGAAGCGTCCCGGGCTACGACACGCAGCGCCAGGAACTGGTTTGCAAACTCATCGATACCACCACCTGCATCGGCTGCAAGGCTTGCGAAGTGGCCTGCGTGGAGTGGAACGACATGCCCTTCTCGCCCACGGTATTTGATAACACCTATCAGACCATGCCGGAAACCCGCTGGAACTACTGGAACCTGATCCTCTTTAACGAACATGAGCGCGAGGATGGTTCCGTGCAGTGGCTGATGCGCAAGCATCAATGCATGCATTGTGCCGAGCCCGGTTGCCTGGAAGCGTGCCCTTCCGATGGCGCCATCGTGCAATACACCAATGGGGTGGTCGATTTCCAGCAGGATCACTGCATCGGCTGCGGCTACTGCATCACCGGCTGCCCCTTCAACATTCCGAAACTCAACAAAGTGACGAAACGCGTGTACAAATGCACGCTGTGCACCGATCGCGTCAGTGAAGGGCTGGAGCCGGCGTGCATCAAGTCTTGCCCCACTGGTTGCCTGCACTTCGGCACGAAAGACGACATGAAGGATTTGGCCCAGGCGCGCGCCAAACAATTGAAGGATCACTACGGCTTCGTAAACGCCGGCGTCTACGATCCACCGGGAGTGGGCGGCACCGGCGTGATTTACGTGCTGCACGACGTGACCAAGCCAGAGCTTTACGGTGGGCTGCCCAGCAATCCTTCGATTCCGCTTTCCGTTCGGCTCTGGAAGAATCCGCTCAAGTGGCTCGGCAATTTGGCGATCGCCGGCGGGCTCGTCGGGTTGTTCGTACACTTCTTGCGCTACGGCCCCAAGGCTCGCGAAGAAGCAGACATCCAGCAACTGGGGGAGTAAGCCATGACGCATCCGGAACAAATCGTCCCGCATGGACATGTGCTGCGCTATGCGCTGCACGAGCGGCTGACGCATTGGGTCGCGGCCATTTCCTACTTGTATTTGCTGGCCACCGGTTTGGCGTTCTGGTCGCCGTGGTTGTTCTGGCTGGCGATCATACTTGGCGGCGGGCAGGTTTCGCGGATGTTGCATCCGTGGGTCGGACTGATTTTTGTCGGCGCGGTGTTCTACATGTTTGAGATGTGGGCACGGCAGATGAGGTTCACGGCTGTGGACCGCGAATGGTGGAAAGACCTGCACTTCTACATCACCAATCAGGATGACAAGATGCCGCCCGCGGGCCGCTACAACGCCGGGCAAAAACTGCTGTTCTGGACTTTCTTCTGGGCGGGCATCGTTCTGTTGCTCAGCGGACTGGTCTTGTGGTTCACCGATGCAATTCCGTGGAGTTGGCGGTGGCTGCGGTATGCGGCGGTGCTTCTGCATCCCATCGCGGCGCTGATTACCATTGGGAACTTCATGATTCATATTTATATGGGCGTGTTTGCGGAACGCGGCGCGTTCGGTTCGGTCATCCGCGGCGACGTATCCATGGCCTTCGCCAAGCGTTATCATCCCGGCTGGTACAAGGAGATTGTAGGTTCCGAACCTCCGAAATGACTTTATTGACCGCCGGAAAAGTTAATTATCGCGTACGCATTGAACGTACTGAACTTCTTGCCCAGCGTTTCTCCTTTGCTCAGGAAATTCTTCAGTTTTACCTACAGGTGGCGTGTTTCCAAAAAGAGTTCCACGAACAACTGCCGAAGCTCTGGGGAAAACAAGCAATTGCACCGGCAGGCGGTAAGCTGCGTTCTGAGCTTCGTCTAAATATTCTTCGGCAACCTTTCGAACGTTTCCTCTCCTGCATGGAAACCCGGAGCCCGGGCCCGCTCGCGGCCCATTCGCGGCAACTCCGCGCCCAAGGAGCAACTGCTTGGGAGAATCTGCTCGGGGACTTCTGGAAGAGCGGAATGCTCGAAGCTGACATGGCTGAACCGATGAACGAATTTCTGGCGCGCGCGTTCCTGCAGCCCTACGCCGAATTCCAGATAAGCGCCCTGTTGCCGCCGGTTTTGCCAATGACCGTGTGCCGCTGCCCGCGGTGCGATTCCCTTCCCGTCGTGGGCGTGCTGCGACCGGAAGGCGACGGTGGCAAGCGCTTCTTGCAATGTTCGTTCTGTTCGCAGGAATGGGAGTTTCGCCGCATTCTATGCGCGCAATGTGGCGAGGAGCAGGAACAGAAACTGCCCGTGTATATTGCCGAACAGTTTCCGCATCTGCGCGTGGAATGCTGCGACACCTGCAAGCATTACCTGCGCGCGGTGGACCTGACCAAAGACGGCAATGCCGTGCCTCTCGTGGATGATTTGGCGGGCATTCCGTTAAGTCTGTGGGCGCAGGAGAACGGCTACGCGAGAATTCAGCGCAATCTTCTGGGCACTTAGATCGGACGATCTAGTGTTTGCGGAAAAGGCTGGCCCAGGCTTTGGAAAGCAAGTCCGCGAATGTTTGGGGTTCCGCCGCAGAACTTGAGCCTTGGTGACCGGAGAGATTCGTCAGCGGCGCAAGAGGCGTGGTGGCGGCCGCGGCAAGAGAATATTCCTGGCTAGTGCCATACATGATGCGCGCGAGGCTTTGACTTGGCATAGGCTTGCTCCTCGCTTCCTGCCGGAAGCTTACTGCATCCGTTCATTGTGCGCCTGGAAGAGAGACGTGCAGCGATTAACCCATCGAGCGTGATGAGAGGGTAACTGCCCGGACGGACAGGGTCTGCTAACATTACCGCCATCAGGAGGAACTCCCGACATGGCGGAGCAAAACTATTCGAATCACGTAAGGTGGGTGCCCACCTACCACTTTTTTGTGTTGCCGGTTTTCGCGGCGAATCTTGTTTCGGCGATTGTGCGATTGATCCGCTGGGGCTTCACGTGGAACAGTCTGATCTATCTGCTGACCACCGCTGCGCTGCTGGTGTTTGCGGTTAACGCGCGCCTTTTCACTTTAGCCGTGCAAAACCGCGTGATTCGCATGGAGGAACGTTTTCGCATGGCGCGGCTGCTGCCCGAGGACTTGAAGCCACATATCGGCGAATTCACAATCGCGCAGCTGGTGGCGCTGCGTTTCGCCAGCGATGGGGAATTGCCTGAGCTTGCGAGGAAAGTGCTGAACGACAAGTTGACCGACACTAAAACCATTAAGAAAATGGTGAAGAACTGGCGCGCCGATTATCTTCGCGCGTAGACGAGTTTCAATCTACAGGATACTTTGGACCACTCCACCGTCGGCGCGCACCGCGGCTCCGTTAATCAACGCCGCCTGCGTACCGGCGATGAAAGCCACAATCGTGGCGATTTCCTCGGGGGTTTCAAAGCGCTTGAGCAGCGAGCTGGGGCGCGCCTTCTCGAAGAATTGCTTTTCCATCTCCGCGGCACTGAGACCCTGCTGCCTCGCCATATCTCGCAGGAAGTTTCCGACGCCTTCGGAAGCCGTGGGACCCACCAGGATGGAATTCGCGGTCACGCCGGTTCCCGCCACGGACCGCGCAATGCCGTTGGCGATAGCCACTTGCGCGGTTTTGGTCATGCCATAGTGGACCATTTCCACAGGAATCTGCTGCGCCGATTCGCTGGAGATAAAAATGATTCGTCCCCAATTCCTCTTCAGCATATGCGGAAGATACTGCCGGCTGAGGCGCACGCCGCTGAGCACATTCACATCGAAAAACCGGTGCCAATCATCGTCGGAAATCTCCAGAAACGGCTTCACCTCGAAAATCCCGAGATTGTTCACCAGGATATCCGCGGTAGGCACCGCCTCGACGAACTTTTCGATCCCGGAGCTTGTGCCTAAATCGGCGGTTACACCGGTGAACTCTGCGCCACGATTGTTCAAGCGCAAGGTCTGCAACGCCGCATCGACACGCGCCTGCGTTCGGCCGTTGATGACCACGCGCGCGCCTTCCTCCGCCAGCGTTGCGGCGATGGCCAATCCAATGCCTGCGGTCGAACCGCTAACGGCGGCCAACTTGCCTTGAAGGCCCAGATTCATTGCGACAGCTCCTTGTCGTTGGTGTGCGATCTGTTAAGACGCGACCTTCATCTTCGCCAGGCCCGCGGAGTAATACTCGATTTCCGCGATCTCCTCCGGACTCAGGTGAAAATCACCCGCGCGCATCACCGTGGCGGCCTGTTTGGCGTTGCGCGCTCCCACGATCGCTCCGGTGATGCGCGGATTGCGCAGCGTCCAGGCAATAGCCACTTCGCCGGGAGTGCGGCCATAGCGCGCGCCGATTTCTCCCAGGCGCTCCACCAGTTCCAGGTTCTTCGAAAGCTTTGGTTCCTGAAATTCCGTATTGCGTTTGCGAAAATCGTCCGCGGGCAAAGAGGCCGCCCGTTCCCGCGTCATGCCGCCCGTCAGCATGCCAGAGAACATCGGCGAATAAACGATCACGCCGATGCCGTGCTGTTCACAATAAGGCAGAATTTCTTCCTCGATTTGCCGGCGGAGAATCGAATACGGCGGCTGCAAGGACGTGACCGGCGCGATTTTTTCCGCGCGTTTGATTTGCGCCGCGTTGAAATTGGAAACGCCAATCCAGCGAACCTTGCCTTCTTTCTGCAGGTCGCACAGCGTCTGCCAAGCTTCTTCCAGTCCAGGACCGTTGTCCGCGGGCGGCCAATGAATCTGATACAAATCAATGATATCGGTTTGCAGACGCGACAGGCTGGCTTCGCATTCCTGGCGAATCGAGTGCGCCGAGTGACTTGCGGACACTTTCCGATTCGCGTCCCAGCGCAAAACGCATTTCGTGAACACGTGAGGACGCTGGCCGCTCCACTGCTTTAGCGCCCGGGCCACTACTTCCTCGGAGTGCCCCAATCCATATACCGCGGCAGTATCAATCCAGTTGACCCCGAGTTCCAACGCTTTATGAATCGCCCCAATCGAGTCTTGATCATCCTGCGGTCCCCAGGAGAATTCCCAATTCCCGCCGCCGGTAGCCCAGGCGCCGAAACCTACAGGTGTGATTTGCAGATCCGAATTTCCGAGTTTGCGCGTGTTCATGAATCTCTCTTGAGTTTAAGCGAGTCGCCCGCAGGGTTGGCAGGGGCGTGCTCGTTGGATGAGGTGCACGTAGGAAAGGTTAAGCCAAAATCACTGTGCGGAAAAGGCCGAATCCAGCGCGACGGATTCGCCGTCTGGATTGGTGAGGACAAGTTGCTGCGGACCAGCCGCCAATGCAGGCGTGGTCAGAATCAGCGTGTTCATATCGGTCCGCGATACGCTAGCTGCTTTTCCTCCGAGCGTGGCAGTGATTCCGCTCTGGAAGCCGCTTCCCCGCAGGGTCACAACAGTTCCTCCAGCTGCGGAGCCCGAGGAAGGCGAAAGCGTGCCAATGCCTAGTGGCACGTTGGCGAGTTGCACGATGCTCAATCCACTGGTCGTCAACACAAACAGCCGCTGGCCATTTTCGTCGGTGGTCAGAAATACACCGTGCGCGCCGTCCACATCGGTGTTGAGCATGGCGAATGCTTCGGGCATGTACACGCGCAACCGCAATTGACCGCTGTGCGCATCGCGAATATCGACGCCACCTTGAATTCCTGTAGCTGGCGGAGCCGCGGGCGGTGCTCCGGTAAGAAAAGGCTCGTAAGTCAGCGCACCCGATGGATGAATCGCGATGCCCGGCACCGCCACACGATTCGGAATCGACTCCCATTCAGGCGTTGCCGGTGTGGAGAAGAGCGAAAGATTGGCTCCGCGAATTTCTGTGGTGTTCGCGGCGCGCATCGCGAAAATTGTGCCATCCCCGGAAGTGACCAGATCCGTCGCGGTGTCGTTGGCGGTGGAAACCGCGAACGCGTCCGGCGTAGCGGCGTTCCAGAGCGCCACGGGTCCCCCCGGCGAAGTGTCGTACGCAAGATAGGCCACATCGCCAACGGCATCGGCCTGCAGCAGCGGTGTACCCGTAAGTGAACTGACTTCCGGCTCCGGCGCGGGCTGGAACGCCGGAGGACTGGCGAGCAGGTTCAGCTGGCCCAAGCAGCCATTGCAGCTCCCGGTGGCGCTCCCTTGCCCCGTAAGGCCGACAAACACGGTTTGCGCGCTGGTGGCCGCCACTCGTGCTGGACCGGAACTGGAATATCCGGCAACGCCGCCGACTGCCACCACCGTTCCGTTGTACGCGGCCCCATCGGGGTTGACCAGATACACGTTCTGCGCGCCAAAATCAGCAACGATCAATTGCGATGCATCCGGCGTAAGCGCCACGCCGCGCAGGTCCGCATCCGGCGGCGGCCCGTTCGGCGGCGGCTCGATCGCGCTCAGGAATGCCTGTGCATTCAGATCGAACACGTCGATGTGGTCTGTGGCCGAGAGATACAGGTGCTGGCGTGATTGGTCGTAGAGCACGAATTTATACAAGGGAGGATTCGGATAAATTTGGCTCGAAGTGAGATATTGGAAGGCCTTCGCGGTGGTGGTCGAACCCGCTGGCGATTGAATGGTGAGATCGGCTTTTCCGGGATTCCCCGCAGGCGTGGTTAGCGTGATGCATTCCAGCGCGAAGGGATAAGTGGAATCAAGGCCCAAAGTATTGGCAAACGCCGGCAGTGCTTGCACACTTTGCACGCTGGCCGCGTTCCCTCCGATGTTCACCGTGACAGAACCCGCAGCGCTGCCAAAGCCGTAACCCAACACGGTCACGGTGTCACCACCTTGCGACTTGCCGGCGTTCGGCAGAACCCGCAGAACGACGGGGCCGTAGCTGAATGACGACGTGGCCACTGCCAGCCAGCCATTTGGGAAATACGCGGTCAGGTTCATCGGACCGGGAATCGCGCTTGCGGGCGAAGAAAATTGCAATTGCGTGGCGCTGGCCGCGGTGGCGTTGATGGGACTACCAGAGCCGAAAGCGATTTGCGCATTCGCAGAAAAATTCGTTCCCAGCAAGGAAATGGCGGTTCCACCCGCTGCCGGGCCCTCCGCGGGTTGCGCCGAAGGCGCAGTCGAAACCGCCGGCGCAGTTTGCGGAAGCGAGGTGGGCTGCGACGCGTCCAGAAACGCCACGCCGCGATTGTTTAGACCCACAAGATATGCGGCCGAACCCAGCTCTTCGATCGTGGTCGGCACACCCTGAATGGGAATGTCCGGCACCTGGCCAATCTTCTGCATAGTGCTCGTCGACAGCACGGAAACGACACTGCTGTTGCCATACGGCTCGTCCACATATAAGGACTGGCCATCCGCGGAAAACAGCAACCCAGCAGGTCTGGTGGAGTTATAGCTCGCGATCATGCCCAGATTCGCGTTCAGTAGAAGAACCTGGGAAGCTGCTCCTGCGGAAACGGCCACCGCGAACGAGCTGCCATTCGAATTGGCCGCTACGCTCGTGACTGTGCCCGCTAAAGGCGCCGCTGGGCCAGCGATCAAAGCGCCACTCGAATTAAATACCGCCAATTCGCCGCTCGTGTCATTCGCCGCGGCCAGCACGCAGGTGTGGTCACCGGAGCGCGCCAATACGCCAACACCATTCTGAAAAACGGCTGGCGCAAACGAAGTGAGGTTCGTGAACGCATTCGTGGGCGGGTCCCAAAGCGCCAGCAGCGCCTGTGTTCCACCGGGCTGACGAAGACGCACCAGAAGCTCGCCACCAGCCAGCGCTAAGGCCTCAGTCGGCCGAATGAACACAACATTGGGAATGGGCGTGACGCCTGTAATCGGATAGCGCGCCTTCACTTGCAAAGCCGTGGTGTCGATCGCCAGGATCTGCTCCAGATCCGTGCCGACCCACAACGTGCTGCCATCCGTGGACAGGTCCACGCTAGACGCCCCCGGCGCCGCGATAAAAGTCTGGAGCGCTGGTGTACCGGCAGAAAAAACCTCCACGCGATTCATCGCGAGATTCGCCACGTAGAAACGTTGATTGGTGGCGTCGTAGACGATATGGCGACGATGTGGTTGTCCCGAGGGGGTATCGACTGCGGTCACGAAATCGCTTTCGACGAAGCGCGTGCGCGATAGATTGCTTGGTGGCATCGCTTGAATCGCCAGCGAGAGACTTTCCGAGTGCGACAGCGTTCCGCTGGTGCCTTGCGCCGTCAGGTTGAATTGGCCCGTTTGCGCATTCGAAGCGGCTCCAAACAATACCTCCACGCTTTGCCCAGCAGTAACCGGAAAGGGACTGGTAGGATTGCTGGCAACGCCGGCAGGCAAACCGGTGATAGACACCTGGACGCTGCCCGCGAAACTATTTTGCGGCGTGATGGATACGTTGATTGGAGCGCTGGTGCTGCCTTGCGTGACGCTGACCGAACTCGCAGAAACGTTAATCGAAAAATCGGGCGTGGGAGGAGGTGGCTGAACCCCACCGGTTTCTCCGCCTCCTCCACAAGCCGCGATGAATATGGGAAGGGCGAAGAAGAACAACTGGGCACTGCGGTAACCACGCCGCATGGCGCAACTCCGTCAGGAGACCCGGTTTTGCAAGCCAACGAGGCCGGTGGGCGGATACCGGCCTCGTTCCAGTGGAACCGGGCGGAAAAACTATAGCGCCAAAATAACTATAGAAGCGGTACTTGTCAAGATATTAAATACTCGAACCGCAACAGAGCTACAAAATTAACGGCGCCCCGAGGGAGTCGAGGCGCCGCATGGGAGAACAGACTACGCGTCAAACAATCTTCTAAATGGTCTTCGGGCCGACGCCGGCTGGGGCTGCGCTGCTGCGCGCGAACGAACCACCACCGGATTCTTTCTCGCCGCTCTTGTCGATTTCGATGGAGCCCTTAAAGTACGCGCCGTCTTCGATCATGATGCGGGCGGTCGTAAGATCGCCGTTGACGGAGCCGTCCTTCTTAATCTCGATGCGGTCCTTGGCGCGCAAATTTCCTTTCACGTTGCCATAGACCACCACTTCGCGAGCGATCACATCGGCGGTCAACTTGGCGGTGGCGCCCACGGTCAGTTTGCGCTCGTCCAGTTGAACCAATCCTTCCACCGAGCCCTCAATCACCAGATCTTCGTTCCCGGAAATTTCACCTTTCACGTGCAAACTGGGGCCAAGGCGAGCGGTAGAACGGTCGGCGGTGGCTCCTAACGGACGCATAGCATCGGTACTCATTGCGGTAGTTCCCTCCCAAGTTGCCGCAGCGGGTTTAGCTGGCGGCAGCGGATTCACTGGAATATTTTTTGGCTCCGGCTGCGCTGGTTGCGGCGTATCCGGTTTTTTGTTCCCCCACATCGGTCCTCCCAGGGACAACACACCCCACGCAGATTTCCGGCCCGGGGTAAGCAAACAATAGTCCGCGGTGGTTCGCGTATCAACCTAAAATAATGCAATTTCCTGCGTGAAGGTAACTAGACTCAAGGGCAGGGTCGTTCCCTGTACCAAAGGGGCGGGGAGAAGCGCAGGCGAAAAAGGCATGCCGCCGGTGTGCAACAAAATATAGTCTGCAGAATTAATAATTACGTTTCGTTAACGCCGCGACACGCGCCAGCGCGGCCTTGCGCCACTGCGCATCCGCGGGTTTACCGGCAAACGCCGCGGCAGCCTCCGCGTATTTCTCGCGAGCCTGCTCCGGCTGGCCGGCCGCCTCCAGTGCCCAACCATAAAGTGAAAGCCCATCGCCGCGGGCATTCTTGTAGGGTTCTGCAGCGGCGAACTCCGCGACCGCCAGCGCAGCTTGCTGGTGATTTAAGTACCACCAGCCACGGTTAACTCGGCGCGCCGCCGCTATTTCTGGCAGGTCGAAGTCACCGTGATAAACGAGAATGCTTCCATCAATCACGTCGTCGGGCGAGCGCTGCATGAAATAAAGATAAGGATACAGATCGTAGTCAACTAACGTGTTGCTAATGAAAATTGTCCCGGAAAATTTATTCGGAAGGACTGGCTCCAATTCCGGCTGCACCGCTTCGACATAACCGGGACCCGCGAGCAAACGGCACGGCATCGCGTTGTTGGCGGGTTTTCGCGCGCCAAACCAGGCGATCCAGCAGTCATTTACCTTGTGTCCCGCCACATACTCTTGCACACGATAAAGCGCCTGCCCCCAATCCACATTCGAATCGCCCAGGTACTTATATAGGTTTCGCGGGCCGCCCCATGCTTCGTTGGCATAGGCCATTTCGTTGGGATAGCTATGTGTGTAGGATGCCGCTTGAAAAACGAGCAACGCAGCACATGCGGCGGCAGCGAGTTTGCACCGCGCCGCATAATGGCCCATGGCCGCGGCGGCCAGCACAATCAAGAATGGATAGATCGGCAGGATGTGCCGTACGCCGAGATTGATTTTGCTGCTCATCGCCGACAACAGAAACACCGTAATAGGGATGAGCGCCATCACCATGGGCTCTCTGTGTTTCCGCCACAATGCCGGTGTGGCCAGCGCCAGAACAAAGAAGAGGAGAATCGTGAGAGGCGTCTTCGCCAGAATGGTCACCGGAAAGTAGTACCAGACACCGGTGTCATGCCGCGCGCCAAAGATGTACGAGGCGCGTACGCTGTTCTGCACCACATACTGCAAACCTGCAACATACGATTCCGGCAGAAGATGGAAGTGCGCGATGGTGCCGATGGCGTGACCGAACAGCGTGTCGGACTGACCGCTCTCTTCGAGCGACTTCGCGATCTCAAACGCCTGGGCGTGTAACGGCAATGCGGAGTAGCGGAATTGATAGGTGCCCCACAGCACGACAATCGCAATCACACACGCCGTGCCCCAAGCAGCGAACAGCCGCCAAAGTGACCGCACCGGCGCTTCGGAGCGCTGCAGCCAATCGTGCCCGGCAAATTGCAGCAGCAGCACCAGCGGTACAAATACTGCCGTGTGTTTTGAAGCGAGCGCCAGCCCCAGTACAACACCGAGCAACAGCAATCTTCCTAACGACGGCTGACGCAAATAACGGTCAGCACAAAACACCGCAGCGAAAGTCAGTGCCGCCACCGCCATGTCGGTCGTGACCAACGGACCGTGCGCGGTCAGATTCGGCTCAAAAATCGTGAGGATCGCGGCGCATCCTGCTGCCAGTGGTCCAAACCATGCCCTGGTCGCAAAAAACACCACCACTAATAGCAGAATGGGAAAGAGCATCGCCATTTTTCGTGCTTTGTCCAGAATTTCATCGGCCAACGGACCATTCATCAAGCGATACCCCGTACCGATCAACTGCATATTGTTCGTGACCGCAGCACCACACGGGGCGGTGTAAACATCGAACGACCAGGCCCGCATGGGCGCGGCAGCCATCAGCTTTAAAAGAGGCGGGTGCTCCGGATTGATGCCATAGTCGCCACATTCCCAATAGCGGTGACCGGCCGCGATGTGCATTCCTTCATCGAAAGTAGACGAGTTGGCTTGGATGTAATGCAGAAGCGCTAAGGGATAAACGAGGAGCGCGACTGCAAACGCAACCCAGGCAAACACCCGGTGGCACCGCTGCTTCTGCTCGGTCATGGGCATCCCCGCCTCTCTCCCCATCGCCTTAGACCTTTACGCGCTCACGCTGCCACCCGTATAGACGTGAAAGGTGGCTAATTCGTCTGTGTCATCGTCGTCAGCTATGGTGAGGCCGCCCCGCAGGTCGCCTACATGATCCACCGTAACCTTGTGCGTGCGGGTCGCGTATAGAATAGGTGCATGCGCATTTTACTGTTTAGCGGTAAAGGCGGCGTGGGGAAGACCAGCCTGGCGGCAGCCACAGGTGTGCGGTTGGCGGAACTCGGCCACCGCACCCTGGTGATGAGCATCGACCCCGCGCATAGCCTCGCCGACTCGTTCGACTTGGACCTTGAGCTGTTTCACACCCACACCTCCGATCCCCTGCCCATTCGCGACGGCCTCTCGATTTTCGAACTGAACATTCAGAAGGAAGTTAAACGCCACTGGCAGCAAATCTCCGCCTACGTCATTTCCGTGCTGCGTACCACCGGCATTAGTGACGTGGAAGCCGAAGAGCTGGCCATTCTTCCGGGCATGGAAGAACTCAGCGCCATGATGTACATCAACGAGTATCGCCGCGAAAATCGCTACGACGTGATTGTGCTGGATGCCGCGCCCACCGCCGAGTCCATGCGTTTCATCAGCATGCCCACGACGCTGGACTGGTATATGAAGCACATCTTCCCTTTCCAGCGGACTTTGCTGAAGGCCGTGCGCCCGATCGCCAACCGTGTGGCCCCCTTCGAACTTCCCACGGACAGTTACTTCGCCAATATTCGCGACCTGTTCGAAAAGCTCGAAGGCGTCGACGAACTGCTGGAAGATCCGCAGCTCACTTCGGTCCGGCTGGTCACCAACCCCGAAAAGATGGTGTTGCGCGAAACGCAACGAGCCTTTGTCTACTTTTCCTTGCATGGGCTGACTGTCGACACGGTGATCGTCAATCGCGTGCTTCCCCTGGAGGTGAAAGACACCTGGTTCAACGAATGGCATACTTCGCAGGAGCACGTTTTGCGCGAACTGGAAGAGTATTTCGCGCCGGTTCCGGTCCGTCGTGTCCCGCTGTTCGCCCACGAAGTCCTGGGCCAAGAACGGCTGGGGGATCTGGCCAAGGTGCTGTATGCTGAGGGGGAAGATCCATCCGCGGTCACGCAAACGGAGAAACCTTATACGTTTGTGAAGCGCGACGGATTGTACGAGGTGCGGCTGCGCTTGCCGTTTGCCACCAAGGGCGAAGTTGGCCTGTTCAAAAAGGGCGACGAATTGGTGGTCGAAATCGGCACGCTGCGCCGCCACATCGGTTTGCCGCGCTCCATGGCCATGTTGGTGCCAGCACGGGCCCGGCTGGAAAATCGCATTCTTACCGTAGAAATGAAGGAGGCACCATGAGCGAAGCCGAAGTCAAACAAGGCGGAAGTCCATCTGCCCAGTACGAACGCTGCGTGTGCCGCGAAGTGATCGACAATCTTCAAAAGGCGTTCGGTGTACCGCCGGAAGTGCGCGACCATTTCAATAATTCGCGCATTGAATTCCTGAAGGGCATTCGCGCCATCATCGACAGCCGCATCGAGCATCTGTCCAAGCCGAGCACTCACGGCACAAAGATCGCTGTGGAATAACACTGGCGGAAGTAGAGATCTCGGGCGCGCCACCCCTTGCCATTTCTGTTACGACGAGGGTTTGTTGGGAACCGGTTCGCGCGACAGGAAATCATTGGCAAACCGGTCCGCATATGAGCCCAGCAGCGTTTCGATGCGTTCGGCTGAGGACGACTTCAACACAAACCCCGCGTGGTGATATTTCTTAATTCTCTCGACAATTTCTGGATCATTGTAGGCGGAGGTATCGGGTTCCTGCTGCCGCGCCAGCGATATGATCACTCCGGCATAATCCTCGCGCGCTTGCGGCAACTGGTACGGCATTTTTCCGGCGGCCACTTCCAGATGCGCCCATTCCCGCCATAAGTTGATGCCCGTGGCGGTTTCCACCATGTTGGAAATGTAGGCGCCACCGACGCGCGCAGCCACTTCCAAAAAGTAGAAGCGATTATCGCTATGCGCCTTCAGGAATTCCGCGTGGGTGACGCCACGCACCAGCCCCAGTTCTCTGATCAGCTTGTTGTTGATTTCTTTCAGCGTCAACGCATCCGCGGAATCCCGAGCCATGGTGCGCGTGGTGAATACACCGCCTTGATGCGACACGTCGAGCGGCGGTGCTCCATACGTGTGCGCTTCAGCGAACAGCACCGCGCGGTCGGAGACAACGCCGTCCACGTGAAAAACACTGCCGGGAATAAACTGCTCGAGCAGGTACTCCGATTGCCGGTCGCCCAGCTGATCGAGCCACGGCCACAACTCCTCGGGCGACTGTATTTTCCTCATGCCTATGCCGGACGCTTGCGAACGCGGCTTCAGCAACCAGGGCGGAGCCACGTAGCCCATAAACTCGCGCAGATCGTCGTAATTCAGGACCTGGATGTACTCGGGAACCAGGATACCGGATTCGCGGGCCTGCGCCCGCATGGCCAGTTTGTCTCGAAAATAGCGAATCGTGGTCAGGCCAATGCCCGGGAGCCGCAGGTGTTCCCGGATCGCGGCCACATTTTCCATGTCGAATTCGTCTAGCGCCACTACCCGATCGATGTGGCGCGTGCGTGCCGCGTAGCTGACGGCATGCAGCAGGTCCGTGAGCGCCAACTCGTCCGGCATGAAGAACATTTCATCGATCGACTCGCGCGGCCAATCCGCATTGCGCAATTTCTCGACCGTAAGCAGGAACACGGTACAGCCCAGGTTCTTGCAAGTGCGCAGGAATTCCTGGCCTTTTTCGTACGACGACACACACAAAATCGTGATGGGCCTGCCCGCTGCCGTCATTTTGCATCCTTGGACGTCCAACCCTGCGCGGATTATATACGCACTGCTCGGGATTTGTCCGGCAATCGGCCCTCGATTGACATAGCTATGTAAGATAGCTATAATCATGCTATGAAAGTAAGCGTAGCAGACGCCAAGAATAAGCTCCCCGAACTGATCAAAGCCGCTGAAAACGGGGAGCGCATCACCATTTGCCGCCGCGGCAAGCCGGTGGTCGATCTTGTGCGTACCAGCGCGTCCACCCAGAAAAAGCCCAAACTGGGTACTCTTAAGAACAAAGTCATTATCCACGACCCCGCCTGGTGGAAACCCATGACCGACGAGGAAGTCGACGCCTTCATCGAAGGACGTTACTGAGTGCGGGTGCTGCTCGATACCGTCGCGTTCATTCTAGCGGTTCAGTCTCCTGATCGTCTGTCTCCAAAAGCTTCACAAATCCTGCAAACTTTGGGAGATGTTCGAGAGCTCAGTGCGATTTCCCTGACGGAAATTGCGACGAAGACGGCAGCTGGCAAGCTTACATTTTCGAGGGAAGATGTGCTGCAAGGTATTGCAGACCTCCAGTTGCGTCTGCTGTCCTTCACCCCCCAACATGCTCTCGGTTTGTTTCGCCTGCCCATGCATCATCGCGATCCTTTTGATCGCCAAATCATTGCGCAGGCGTTGACCGAAGGCATCCCCGTGGTCACCTGTGACCAGCAGTTCCGTCTCTACAAGCCGCTGAGCATAATCTGGTAAGGTTACGGCGCCGGAAAGAGGAATTGCAGAAAGGGGCCGACGCGCTGAGCCCAGGCGGCTTCGTTATGCTCCGCGCCCTCGATGCGCTCGTAGTGCAAATTCTGATCAGGTTGCCAGCCCTTGCCCACCAACACGTCTCGGAAGCGCTCCACATCGTCCACGATGCGCGGCCCCTCGCGCGTGCCAATATCCAGCCAGATGCGCGGCAGCGGCTGCACCCGTGCGGCGGATGCGAACTTCAGAATGACGCGCCCATTCCACCAAACTGAAGGAGACAGCGCCGCAATTTTTCCGAAAATTTTCGGTTGGCGCAGGCCCACGTACAACGACACCAGCCCGCCCAACGAGGACCCGCCAATTCCGGTGTTCTCCGCTCCGTCTTGTGCGCGATATTTTGTGTTTACGAACGGCCGCACCTCTTGCAGCAAGAATTTGGCGTAGCGATTGGCGCCGCCCCCACCCAGCTTTGGCGCGCGCGTCGGAGTATATTCGCCCAGCCGTTGTTTCCCGGCGTTGTAAATGCCCACGATGATCAGCGGCTCGACACGGCCCTCGTAGATCCATTGATCCGCGGTCTGCCCCACGTGCCAGTCCATGCCGGGAATAAACGAAGTCGCGCCATCGAAAAGATTCTGGCCGTCGTGGAGATACAGCACCGGGAAGCGCCGCAGCGGTTGCTCGTCGTAACCGGGCGGGAGGTACACGATCAGGTCCCGCTGGTTGCGCAGGAATCGCGAGGCAAACTGTTCGTGCTTGATCAGGTTGGGGTTGCTCACGGAGCGATGACGACCAGCAAATCTTTGGCTTCCACATGCTGCCCCGGCGTGACCAGCAACTTGCTGATCTTTCCGCTCACCGGCGCATAAATATTCGATTGCATCTTCATGGCTTCCAGGGTCAGCAGTTTCGCACCGCGCTCGACCGGGTGATTCGCTTGCACTGCAATGCTGCTGATCAAGCCTGCTGTAGGCGCTCCCACGTGCCCTGGATCCGCTGCGTCCGCTTTCGGATGGCTGCGTTCCACCACGCGCAGCGAGCGATCGCGCACATTCACTTCGCGCGGCTGGCCATTCAACTCGAAGAACAACGTACGCGTGCCGTCGGGATGCGCCTCGCTGATGGTCAGGAACTTCACGATCATCGTCTTGCCATGTTCGATGTCAATGGTAATCTCTTCGCCAGGTTTCAACCCATAAAAGAAGGCCGGAGTCGGCAACACGCTCACATCGGAATAGGCCTGGCGAAATGCGTTGTACTTCAGGTACACCTCGGGATACAGCAAGTAACTCAAAAGCGCGTCGCGCTGTACCGGGTGCGCTACCTTCTTTTCCAGCTCCGCCTGCGCTTCCTCGAAATTCACCGCCGGCAAGCTGGCCCCGGGCCTGCCTTTGAGCGGCGTTTGCCCGCGCAAAATAATGCGCTGTAATTTTTTCGGCCAACCGCCAGGAGGCACACCCAGAGCACCCGAAAACATCTCCACGACCGAATTGGGTAGCGAGACGTCGTGATGTTCGTCGAGCCTCAACAAATCCGCGGGCTTTATTTCGTTGGCCAGCAGAAACAGTGCCATATCCCCGACCACTTTGCTCGACGGCGTGACCTTCACGATGTCCCCAAACAGTTGATTCACTTCAGCGTATGTTTTTTCCACTTCGCGCCAACGGTGGCCCAAACCCATGGCCGCGGCTTGCTCACGCAGATTCGTAAATTGCCCACCGGGAATCTCGTGTTCGTATAATCGCGCCGATCCGGATTTTGGTCCGGAATCGAACGGCAAATAGTAGGTCCGCACGACCTCCCAGAAGTCCGAGCACTCGTTCAACGCGTCGATGTCCAGTTGCGAGTCCCGTGGCGTGTTCGCCAGCGCTTCCACCACGGAATTGAGATTGGGCTGGCTGGTGCCCCCGCTCATCGAAGCCAACGCGCCGTCAGCCACGTCCACACCCGCATCCGCGGCTTTTAACAACGAAGCAGAGTTGATGCCGCTGGTGTCGTGGGTGTGAAAGTGTATCGGTATGCCGATTTCTTCGCGCAACGCCTTTACCAGCGCATAAGCGGCGTAGGGCCGGCACAGCCCAGCCATATCCTTGATCGCCAGGAAATGCGCGCCTAGCTTTTCCAGTCGCTTGGCCATCTTCACGTAATAGCTCAACGAATACTTCGGCCGCCGTTTGTCGAAAAGGTCGCCTGTATAGCAGATGGCCGGCTCGCACACGGCCCCGGTCGCCAGTACCGCGTCGATGGAAACCCGCATATTCTCGATGGAATTCAGCGAATCGAAAATGCGGAAAATATCAATTCCCTGCTCATAAGCTTCGCGCACGAAATCGATGATCACATTATCGGGATAGGAGGTGTAGCCCACGGCATTGGCGCCGCGCAACAGCATCTGAAAACAAATATTCGGTATACGCGTGCGAAGTTCGCGCAGCCGCTGCCACGGATCTTCGTGCAGAAAACGCATCGATGTGTCGAAGGTGGCGCCGCCCCACATCTCCAGGCTGAAGAGATCCGGCAGCCGTCTCGCCACCGCATCCGCCGTGGTCAAAATGTCGTAGCTTCGTACTCGCGTGGCCATCAACGATTGGTGCGCATCGCGAAACGTCGTGTCCGTCAGCAGCAGGCGCTTCTCTTTGCGCGCCCAAGCCGCGAATTTTTTCGGCCCCAGTTTCTGCAACAACTGGCGAGTGCCTGCCGGTGGCGCAATGTTCGGCACGGCAGGCAGGGGCGCCTTTTCCACGGAAGCCGGGCTTGTCTTTCCTTTTACTTCGGGATTGCCATTGAGGACAACGTCCCCGAGATAAGAGAGCAGCTTGGTGGCCCGGTCGGCGCGCCCCGTGAATCGAAACAGTTCCGGCGAATCATCCAGAAACGACGTGGTGACTTCGCTCGCGCGAAAACGCGGATGATTCACCACATTTTCCAGGAAGGGAATATTCGTTTTTACGCCGCGGATGCGAAATTCGCGCAACGCCCGGTCCATGCGCTGGCAAGCTTCCGGAAGGTGGATGCCCCAGGCGGTCACTTTCACTAGCAGCGAATCGTAATAAGCAGCCAACAGCGCGCCAGCGTAGGCGGTGCCGCCATCCAGGCGAATGCCAAAGCCTGCCGGCGATCGATATGTGGAAATACGTCCGTAATCCGGCGCAAAATTTTTCTCGGGGTCTTCTGTGGTGACCCGGCATTGCAGCGCGGCGCCATACAACGGAATCCGATCCTGTTGCGGCAGCGAGAGCGGCTCTTCGTGCAGTTTGTGTCCCTGCGCCACCAGAATCTGCGCGCGCACAATATCAATGCCGGTGACCACTTCCGTCACCGTATGTTCCACCTGAATGCGCGGATTCACCTCGATGAAATACCATTTCTGCGCATCTACGTCGTAGAGAAACTCCGCCGTGCCCGCATTGCGATAATTTGCTTCCCGCGCAATTTTTAGTGCCGCATCGCAAATTTCCGCACGCACGCGGTCCGGCAGATTCAACGCAGGCGCCACCTCCACCACTTTCTGGTGCCGCCGCTGCACCGAGCAATCGCGCTCGTACAGGTGCAGCAGGTTGCCATGTTCGTCGGCCAGAATCTGCACTTCAATGTGCCGGGCGCGCGGCAAAAACTTCTCCAGGAAAACCGACGCATCGCCGAATGTCGATTTGGCTTCGCCTTGCGCTTCTTCGAGTCGCGCCGCAAGCTGCGCCGGATCGTGCACCACCCGCATACCCCGGCCGCCACCGCCCATGGCCGCTTTTACGATGACCGGAAACCCTATCTCCGCCGCGATTTTCTGTGCTTCCTCTGGTGAGGTGACCGGATTTTCCGTGCCCGGCAGCACGGAGACACCCGCGGCCGCAGCCAACCGCCGCGCTGCCGTTTTGTCTCCCAATAACTCGAGTAGCTCCGGCGTAGGTCCTACAAACGCGATGCCCGCTTTCGCACAGGCGCGCGCCAGCGCGGGATTTTCGGAAAGAAAGCCATAGCCGGGATGGATGGCATCCACCTCATGCGCTTTCGCTATGGCGATGAGGCCGGGAATATCCAGATACGCTTCCACCGGCCCTTTGCCGGCGCCGACCTGGTAGGCTTCGTCGGCCTTGAAGCGATGCAGCGCCAGGCGGTCTTCTTGGGAATAAATCGCTACGGTGCGCAAACCCAATTCGTTTGCTGCGCGAAAAATGCGTATGGCGATCTCACTGCGGTTGGCGGCGAGTAGCTTCCGGATCGGTCGAGTTTTCTTCATGCGTCAGCGTCAGTCCATCACGTAAGGGCAAACCAAAATTCTACAATGATTCGCCGCAAAACACGCAGGCTCAATAATTCTGATTTATGGCATAAGGAAAATGAATCACTCAGACTATCAGTGCAAGAACATCCGAAACGCACTCGCAATCAGTGTTTCAACAAGGGGGAAGCGAAGCGAATCGGCACGCCGAAATTCGACCCGCCAAAGCCCTTCACAATCGCATAGGTCACGCCAATCACTCCGCCCTCACCGTTCAGCAGCGGCCCGCCGGACCCACCCGAAGTTGTCTGCGCGTCATACACGATCTTGTCTTCCAGCACGTCGCCCACATGCCCTTGCGTCACCAGCGGCCGGATCAACTTTCGTCTCGCCAACTCGTCCAGCACCAACTTGGGGTCGCCGCCACTTACCTTGACGATGTCCTTAACAGTTTCGTCTCCGGCACGCGCCAAAATCGCCTCGATCCCCGTGGCATATCCCAAGCTGATCAGTGCCTCGCCGCTGATCGCCGCCTCTTTTCGCGCGTCGATCTTCAGAATCGGGCGGCGCAGCGCCGACAAATCTCCGTGCACCAGCGCGAGGTCCGCGTCTTGCGAAATCTGCGAAATCCCCACGGGAATACCATTGGCCGTTCCCGGGAAGTACGCAGTCATGTCCGCAATCACGGGTTGCAAGCCTTGTTTGATCGCGTCGTTCAGCTCATTATTTTCCCACCACGGCTGCACCACGTGATGGTTGGTAAGAATCTTTCCTTCCCCGGCGATAAACCCACTACCGAAAAAGTCGGCGCGCACTTCGGGACCGCGGCCCGAGGTGGTGTAAACGGTGTTCCCGTCACTGTCCTTCAACGGAGATCCATCGCTATCGATGCCGCCATAGCGCAAACGCTGTCCCGAATCCTTCTCGTTGAACGCCACGGAAACATGCAGCAAACACACGCTCGGCGCGTACTCGCGAATCACTCCCTCCGCCGCCTGGGAACTGCCCTCCAGCTTATTCAGCCGGCCGGTCGTTTCCTCCAATTGATGCTTCAACGCGGCCACATCCGCGCCATCGGGAGCCGCGAGCCTTTTGCGTAGTTCGTCGGTTTGCTGTTGCAACTGCTCCTTCTGCTGCAGCAGGTCGGCGTTGTTTGGGTCATCGCGCAAACGCCGCGTAGCTGCCAGCAATTGCTGCTCATTCTGGGCGTTGTGCTCCAATTGAGAAATGATGCCGTAGGCGCGCTTGGACTCTTTCTCGGCTTTGTGGGAGAAAACGAAGAAGATGCCGGCAATGACCACCGCCAGACCCAACAAGGCTCCCACGCCAAACTTAAGAACGCGCTCCAGAGAAAAGGCGTCCCGCGTCATCTTCTCGGTGACCGCCAGCGCTTGGAACGCCGTCTGCGATGCCTGGTACACCTCTTCGGCGTTACGTAGCCTCCGTTCCAAGTCACCGACGGTGCGTTTGTGGCGAATCTGCGTGCGCACCCTCGCCAAGAGTTCCTTGTCGTCCCACGGAATCGACAGAACGTCATCCACTCCCTGATCGAGCCAGGCCGCCCGTTGCGCGGAATCCACACGGCTCAGAAAAAGCACGCGCGGTTTTTCATTAGCATTGGCCGCCTGCAGCAGCGCGAACAGCCCCGGCACCGCCGCTTCCGCCATTCCGTCTAATACCGCAACCACTTGGGCGACTTCACTATTACGGACGGCGTTCACCGCATGGTCCGGCGAGTCCGCCAGCGTCACCGCGTAGCCGGCGCCCTCCAGCAGTGCCCGCAAAGACTCACGGACAGTCGCATCGGCGGCAAAGACCAGTACATTTTCCACGGCGGGAGCCACGTCTAACCTCCAACGTCCCACAGGAACAAATAATGGATGCTGAGCAGAGCGGGAAGTTTACCTCAAATGGTTAGACGGAGCCAATAAAGCGTAAGGAACAAGAAAATTCGCGTATTTAGAGCCAGCTACCGCCGCCGCTCAGTATTTCCGGAGCACGCCGATGACCCGGCCCTGCACCTTCACGTCACTGGCGGGCAGAACGATTGGGGCCATTTCCGAATTCGCGGGCTGGAGCCGAATTTTCCCGGCCCCTTCGCGATAAAACCTCTTCAGCGTGGCTTCTTCATCGGCCACCAGCGCCACCACAATATCCCCGGCATTGGCCACTTGGGTCTGTTCGCAGACCACAAAATCGCCGTCCATGATGTGATCCTCAATCATGGAATTGCCCTTCACCTGCAGGACGAAGGAATTCCCGCCACGCGCAAAATCGCCCAGCGAAATGGTCTCGCGTTCTTCCACGGCTTCGAGAGGCCGGCCAGCGGCGATGCGCCCCACCAGCGGCAATTCCTGCACGCGCCGCTCGATCACCTGTTCCTTGGGCGTCTTCGGCAACTGCACAATCTCAATCGAGCGGCTCTGGTTATATCCTCGGCGAATGAAGCCCTTCTTTTCCAGCGTGCTGATGTGCTTGTGCACGGTAGCCAGCGAGGTCAGCTTCAATCCTTTGCCGATTTCTTCAAAACTGGGCGCGTATCCGTGGCGGGTTTCAAACGCGACGAGATAATCCAGAACTTCTTTCTGCCGCTTGGTGAGTGCCATGAAAGCCTCCGCTTTCTGCTGCCGCATTGCAACACCGCCGGGGAAACAGCGCTGCACCCAGAGCAAGCCCCACTTTAGGCGAAAAGAAAGCGAACGTCAAGAAATGTTTTTCACTGCATCCTCATTTCGTGCGCTTCGTACTATTCGACTCGTACTATTCACTCTGGGCTGCCTCTGCTGTCATTGTGTCAGCATGGCTAGCGCGCATCCTCGTTCCGCGGCGGTTACCGCTGCGGCCTCGTTAACCCTGTTGGGTTGCAGCAGCGCCTTCCTGCTTTGGAGCTATTTCGTCCTAGCGCTTCTCAACACTCCCGCCGACGAACACGGCCGTCATCTGTACGAATTGCAACCCGTAGCGTTCCTCCTGATCGCAACGGTTCCTCCGGCAGTGATCGCCTTAGGCATTCGCACCGGCATCGGCCTGTTCCAATTGCGTCCATGGGCCCGGATCTCTGCGCTCCTTTGGGCCTCGCTTACGCTGGCATTTTGTCTCGCATGGATCGCCTTTCGCCCGTTTGAAACTTTCGTCATTCCCGATCGCTTTGTCTTCCCACTGGAGTCCATGAAGCAACTCATCGCCATCTCCATGCTCATACTGCTGATGCCCAGCAGCGTGTGGTGGCTGTTCCTGTTCCGCATGAAGAGCGTGAGAGCGCAGTTTGGAGTGGGGCCGAAAGAAAAACGGGAAACGGCAACGGCGGTCACAAGTTCAACGTGACCAATGGACCGGTCGGCCGTAGAAATTCCAATACCCGTCTGTGCTCTCTGTCACACAGGTTCACCTTTCTTTTCTTATACTCTCCCGCTAACTTCCCTGTTACCTTCCATTTCCCCTTTCCCCCTATGCTATTCTTAGCCTGTTAGCCCCACGCGACCGGCGCGCTCTATCTTCCATTCCGCGCACCGCCGCGCTCGCGGGCTGCTCTCCTCTGCTCACCGGTGAGGAGTTGCCACACGACGGGGGGTTTGAATAAGTAAGATGTCCACACTTACGGAAGTTCCTGCTGGTAAGACCAAGCGCGAAGTAATCGAACAGGCAGTGATCCGCTTCGCCGGAGATTCCGGCGACGGCATGCAGGTCACCGGAAGCCAATTCACAAATACGGTGGCCCTTTATGGAAATGACATCGCCACGTTCCCCGACTACCCGGCGGAAATTCGCGCCCCTGCGGGCACCGTGCCGGGCGTCAGCGGTTTCCAGTTGAATTTTTCTTCAGGCGAAGTGCACACCCCCGGCGACGCTGTCGACGTGTTGATTGCCATGAATCCCGCGGCGCTTAAGGTGAATATCGGCGACCTGAAATCCAGCGGCATTCTGATCATCAATTCCGACAGCTTCAAGGAAGCGGACTTGCGCAAGGCGCATCTCACCAGCAATCCCATGGAGGACCACTCGCTGGACAAGTTCCGCGTGTTCCCCGTGGAGTTGCAGCGGCTGACGCGCGCTGCGCTGCAGCATCTCGGGCTCGATGCCAAGTCCATGGACCGTTGTAAGAACTTTTTTGCTCTGGGCATGTGCTACTGGCTCTACAACCGCTCCATGGAGTCCACGGTTCGCTGGATCGAGGACAAGTTCAAGAAAAAGCCGCTGTACGTCGAAGCCAACAAGCTAGCGCTCAAAGCTGGCTATTCTTACTGCGAAGCCACCGAAGCGTTTCAGACCAGCTACGAAATTCCTCCGGCGCAGTTGAGTCCGGGCCTATATCGCAACTTGAGCGGCAACCAGGCGCTTGCACTTGGCTTTGTCGCCGCTGCGCAAAAGTCCGGATTGAAGCTGTTCTTGGGCAGCTATCCCATTACCCCGGCGTCCGACATCCTCCACGAACTTTCGCAATACAAGGATTTCGGCGTGCTCACCTTCCAGGCCGAGGACGAAATCGCCGCGATCACTTCGTCCATCGGCGCTTCTTACGCTGGCGCCCTGGCGATCACCACAACCTCTGGCCCAGGCATGGCGCTGAAAACGGAAGCGCTCGGCCTCGCCGTCATGACCGAGCTTCCCTTGGTCATTTGCGACATTCAGCGTGGCGGCCCATCCACCGGTCTTCCGACCAAGACCGAACAAGCGGACTTGCTACAGGCACTTTTCGGTCGCAACTCGGAAGCTCCCATCCCGGTGCTCGCCGCCTCCTCGCCGGCCGATTGCTTCTGGATTGCCGTGGAAGCCAGCCGCATCGCTTTGAAGTACATGGTGCCGGTGATCGTGCTGTCCGACGGCTACCTGGCGAATGGCGCAGAGCCGTGGCGTATTCCAAGCCTCGACGAAATTCCGTCGGTTCCCGTGCAATTCACCACGAAGGCCGAGGACTTCCAGCCTTACCGGCGCAATCCTGACACGTTGGCGCGTCCTTGGGCAGTTCCCGGCACGCCCGGCTTGGAGCACCGCATCGGTGGCCTGGAGAAACAAGACGTCACCGGCAACGTGAACTATGAGCCGCTAAACCACGAAAATATGGTGCGCATCCGCGCCGCCAAGGTTGAAGCCGTTGTCCAAGACGTGCCCAACGTTTTGCCCACTGGCGATCCCGAAGGCGATTTGCTGATCGTCTCCTGGGGCTCCACCTACGGTTCCATCACCCAAGCCGTCAAGGGGCAGCGCAACAAGGGCCGCAAACTGGGCCACCTGCATCTGCGCTACTTGAATCCTCTGCCCGCCAATCTCGGCGATATCCTCAAGCGCTACAAGCAGGTTTTGGTGCCCGAACTCAACATGGGGCAACTGCTTTGGGTTCTCCGGGCCAAATATCTCGTCAACGCCGTCGGCCTCAACAAAATCCAGGGCCGCCCTTTCAAACAATCCGAACTCGATCAGAAAATCGAAGAAATGCTGGGGCTCTAGGAGATCGCCATGACCACGACTGCTCTTCCGCCACTCACCAAAAAAGATTTTCAGACCGACCAGGAAGTACGCTGGTGTCCGGGTTGCGGCGACTACGCCATCCTCTCGGCCGTTCAGTCGGTATTTCCTGAGCTCGGCGTCGCGCGCGAAAACTTCGTGGTGGTGTCCGGCATCGGCTGCTCCAGCCGCTTTCCGTATTACATGAACACCTACGGCTTCCACAGCATCCATGGCCGCGCTCCTGCCGTGGCTTCCGGAATCAAGATTGCCCATCCGGAACTGGAGGTCTGGGTGGCCACCGGCGACGGCGATTCACTGGCCATCGGTGGCAATCACACCATTCACATGCTGCGCCGCAACGTCGGCATCAAGGTGCTGCTATTCAACAACCGCATCTATGGCTTGACCAAGGGGCAATACTCGCCGACTTCCGAGTTCCACAAAGTCACCAAATCGACGCCGTTCGGCTCGCCCGACCGGCCCTTCAATCCCATCTCTTTGGCCATTGGTGCGGAAGCCACCTTCGTCGCGCGCTCCGTGGATATTTTCCAGGCGCACTTGAAAGAAACCCTGAAGGCCGCCGCCGCTCACAAAGGCTCCGCCTTCATCGAAATTCTGCAAAATTGCAATATCTTCAACGACGGCGCGTGGATCGGCTTGACCGAGAAAGATGCTCGGAGCGAACACGTCTTGCAGCTCGAGCACGGCAAGCCGCTGGTGTTCGGCAAGAATCGCGACAAGGGCATCCGCCGCAAGTCCGACGGCGACATCGAAGTCGTCCAACTGGGCAACGGCATTTCCGAATCCGATCTCGTCGTGCACGATGCTCATCACCCCCGTCCCTCCTACGCGTTCTTGCTCTCGCACATGGAAGGCCGCCCAGGGTTCCCTACCCCCATCGGTGTTTTGCGTTCCTGGGATGACTTGCCCCGTTACGAAGACGTGATGAACCAGCAGGTCAAAGAAGTGATCCAGAAAAAAGGGCCGGGCGATTTGGGCAGACTGTTGGGCGCCGGCGATACCTGGGAAGTTAAGTAGTACTCACTCCCCGCCAAGTCAACCTGTAACTAGTCGCGTGGCCTATTGACAGCCAGGCAGGACGTGCTGTGCTGCGGGCACGTTCACGCATCACAACGATCGGTTTCCATGAACAGGAAATGAATTCCCATTTGTGGAAGAGTGGCCTCGGGACTATTGACCATTCCGATAGGCGAAAACGCACGTTTTTCCCCAAAATTTGCAGTTTTTTTCGTTTGGCATTTTACGTGCACGATCAGTCATACGGGGATTCATTTAGAGTGACGGGGGTCACTCTATTAGCAATGGTCAACGGGCCCAGCGTTCAAAAAAATCAGGGAAAATCCACAGCGCGCTTTTCACTTCGCATTTTCATGGTTCTAGTACTAGCTGCCGCGCTTGGCTTCTTCGCCTATTTCCACAGTTTCACGGCTCGCTCCGCTTCAGCTCCGCTGGCGAGCGATTCCGCGTCATCCTTTCCGCAATCCTTCTGGAGTTATTCGGATTTCTCGTCCGCTTCCGTCGAGCGCACCGCCCAAAATGGCCCGGTCTATTCATACTCCGTGATTCCTGGTGGTGTCAGCAGCGCGCAGAGCCTGCAAGCGGCTCTTCATCGCGATCCGGTCGCTGCCGCGCACTATGCCGGATTTCAGGTCCAGGCAGCGCGACTGATTCGCTTGACCAGCGAGCGCCGGGCGCATGTTTCGTATCGCATCGGCGATACCATTTACTGGACGCGCCAGCAAGTCACCTTGCACGTTGGCGAAACCCTTTTGACCGACGGCTTGCACTTCGCGCGCACCCGCTGCGGCAACCGCATCGCCGAAGTTCCTGCGGGCCCCACTTCGCCTGCCGAACCGCCGATCGACGTGATCGATCGGCCCACTTTCCCTCGTCCGCCGGCCGTCACTGGCGATGCCCTGCCCGCCCCGCCGGTCTGGCCCGACGGTGCCACTCCATTTCTTCTGGCTCTTGCGCCCACGCCACAAACGGCTCCTTCGGGTGGCTACCCGCTTCTGCCCATCATTCCTTGTTGCCTGACAGTTGCCAAGCCATCCACCGGACCGCAGCCGACGCCACCGGTTCCGCCGATTGGGCCCGTTCCCCCACCCTCAGGACCTTTGCCGCAACCCCCACCCGTCGTACCGCCAACACCGCCGGCGACCGCCACGCCTGAACCTTCCACACTTCTTTTCTTGATCGCTGGTCTGGCCGGCATTGCGTTCCTGAAATTGCGTCGCGCCTAACGTCACAAACAATTCGCGCTATTGACCTGCCCACGTCCTCCGCAATACGATACCGGCATCCCAGAGCCATTGCCGACACCGAAACCTCGTTGGCGCCGTATCCTTCGCGCCGTGGCACTCTTCCTCCTTTACGCCGTCGCCGTCCTGCTCACACTTTGGGCCTCTGCCGCACTTTATATCGACTTGCGTCTTCCGTCGATCAAACACCTCGCCGGCATTTCCTATGCTTTGCTGGTGATTTTTCTGGCCGCGCGCGCATCGACTCACCTGCAGCGTCTGCTGATCTGCAGCGCCGCGTTCGCGATCGTCCTGATTTGGTGGCTGCAACTGAAGCCTTCGAACGATCGCCCGTGGCAGCCCGATGTGGTCAAAATGCCATGGGCCGAGATTCAGGGTGATCACGTGACGCTGCACAATTTCCGTTTTTGCCACTACCGCGCGGAGTTCGATTACACCTGCGAGTGGCTCACCAAATCCTTGGACCTGTCGCAAATCCGTGGCCTCGATCTCGCCATGACCTATTGGGGTTCGCCCTATATCGCCCACCCGATTCTCAGTTTCTGGTTTGGAGATGATCAGTACGTGGCGGTCTCCATCGAGACACGCAAAGAAATCGGCGAGGGCTATTCCGCGATTCTCGGCTTTTTCCGCCAGTATGAGCTGATTTACGTGTTCGCCGACGAGCGCGACCTGATCGAGCTTCGCACCAATTATCGCAAGGGCGAGGAAGTCTATCTTTTTCACACCACTGCCAGCCCGGAATGGGCTCGTCAGCTTTTCCTCGAGTATCTGGAGCGCGCCAATCAACTCCGGACTCATCCCAAGTGGTACAATGCGCTGACCCGGAACTGCACTACGGTCATTTTCCGTTCCATGGCTGATATCGGCCGGCTTCCACCGGGCACTTCGTTACACAACTGGCGGGTGATTCTCAATGGCCGCGGCGACGAAATGCTCTACCAAGGAGGCAACCTCGAGGGCAGCTTGCCGTTCCCGGAATTGAAGGAATCCGCCCACATTAATGCCGCTGCCCGCGAAGCCGGTGACTCTGCCGATTTTTCGCGCAGAATCCGTCTCGGGCGACCCGGCTTCGAGTTCGTGGAAACGGGGGGTGTGGATGGCAAAACTCACTAAGTTGCCACGTCCAACGGTGCTGGACGGTATTCAGGTGGCTTAGGGCTGCAGATTATCGTGGCCGGACTGCGTGTTCTCGACGTTCGTTTTGAGTATCGCCTTTTTTTCTATTCATGAAACCAACTTTTGCTCATGACATCCAATAGAAGCAGTTAGAATCATTGCTCATGGATTCCAATCCTAAACTGATTCCCTTTTCCCTCCTCGGTGACGCCGACCCCGTGCCTCCCCAGGCCTATGTCGAGCAACCCGAACAGGTGCAAACGCTGACTCTCCTTTATGAGATCAGTCATGAGCTCACCTCGATCCTGGATCGTGAGGAACTGCTCCGGCGTATCGCCGAACGCGTTAAAAAACTTGTCGATTACCACGTTTTTACGGTGATGATCTGGGATGAGCAAGACCAGCAGCTGGAGAGCGTCTTCTCCCTGCACTTCGATCACACTCTCCCCTCGCGCTTCAGAATGCCCCTGAATCAGGGCATTACCGGGGCCGCCGCGGCCGAGCGCCGCACCATTCGCGTGGTGGATGTCCGCCTGGACCCTCGCTACCTGCAGTGTAGTAACGAAGTCGAAGTGCGCTCGGAACTGGTCGTTCCTCTCCTTCTGCAGGATCGCCTCATCGGCGTACTCGATCTCGAAAGCACCCAACCGCACGCCTTTACCGCCGAGCACGAGCGTTTACTGAACATCCTGGCCTCTTATATTGCCGTGGCTCTCGAGAATTCCCGGCTGTATGAAGAGTCTCGCGAAAATCAGACGCGCCTGCAAAACGATTTGGAAACCGCCCGCGAAATCCAGCGCCAGCTCCTGCCCTCCGGCGCCCGCGAGGTTCCCGGACTCGACCTGGCTACGGCCTACGTGCCGGCGCGGGAACTGGGCGGCGATTTTTATGATTTGCTGCCCTATGGAGTCGGCCGCCTGGCGGTGGTCAACGGCGACGTCTCCGGTAAGGGCACCGCTGCTGCGTTGTATGGCTCGCTGGCGATCGGCATTCTTCGCGAACTTGTGCACGAAAGCGAAGCTACCGCCGCGGAAATGCTTCGGCAGCTCAACAGCCGCTTGTTGGCGGCCCGCTTGGACGCCAAGTTCATCGCCATGCAGTTCGGCATTTACGACGCCGCCCGCCGTACGCTGAATGTTGCCAATGCTGGGGGCACCTTGCCCCTCCTGATTCACAACGGTGAAGTCACCGAAATTAACATCACCGGCATGCCCCTCGGACTGCTTCCCGAGGCCGAATTTGAGGAGCAAACGCTCGCGTTGGCGCCCGGGGACATTGTGGTATTCGCCTCCGACGGCATTCACGAATCCATGAACAAGGACCAGGAGGAATTCGGCATCGATCGCCTCAAAGCCCTGCTATCCACGGTGGCCGCCGACGATCCCGGCTACACCGTGGCCCAGCGCATCGTGAAAGCCACGGACGAATATGCCGGCGCCGGGCGCCCGCCTCACGACGACCGCACCTTGCTGGTTCTGCGCGTCACCGAAGATTCCGAGTCCGATTTCTCGAAGATGCCGATTATCTATTAGCCGGCAATTCCCGCCTGGTTTCGTCTCTGCAAACTTTGTGCGCTATGATTCTGCTGGATAATTCGTCTTTGTGCGGTAAAACCCGGAGCCTGCTCCAACGACTTTCTGCTTGTTTGTTTCGAAGGAGGTCCCGTGAATCTTGATCCAGCGAATGTGGTGCCGTGGAGTTCTGATTGGCTGTGGAGCCTCCCTTTGAGCGTGCTCGCCGTGGTCATTCATGTCACAGGGTTGTTCTTCATCAAGCAACGGTTCGACCAGGTGCTCATCGACGCCACCCGTCGCAATATGAAGGTCATTGCTCTGCTCTTCATGGCCGGAACCACCGTGTCTGTCACTCTTTTGCACGGGTTGGAAGCGGCTGTCTGGGCCATGGGCTTCCGCTGGCTCCACGCCTTGCCCGACAAAAAATCCGCCATGCTTTATTCCCTGAATGCCATGACCACTTTCGGCCACTCTGGCACCAACCTGGAGCCTCACTGGCAGTTGATGGGCGCACTGGAAGCCTTGAACGGCCTGATTCTCTTCGGCCTGTCCACCGCTTTCCTTTATGCCATCATTCAGGAGGCCTGGACCCGCTTGGGCAAAAGACCAGTTCGCGAAGCCGTTTTGGTGTGACCCGATAGGCGTTCTCTCACTTGGCTTTGAGAAACGTCCCTTTTTCTAAATCCCGAAACGCCTCGCGCAGTTGTTCCTGCGTATTCATCACAATCGGTCCATACCACGCCACCGGTTCCTCCAGCGGCTTTCCCGACACTAGCAGAAACCGGATGCCATCGTCTCCGGCCTGCACCGCCACGTCGTCGCCGCGATCAAACAGCACAAGAGACCGGTTTTCCGCTTCGGACGGCGGGTTCGTGTCCGCCCAACTCACCGGCTCGGTTGGCACGGCAAGCGGATCGGAGGCGTTGCAGAATTTCCCCGCGCCAGCAAATACGTAGGCAAAGGCATGCCGGGTGGTTTCTATCGGCAGCACCTTGCGCTTTCCCGGTGGCACCGAAATGTCCAAATAGATAGGGTCCGCGGCGATTCCGTCCACCGGCCCTTTGGTGCCCCAGAAATTCCCGCACACCACCCGCACGTGCGTCCCGTCGTCATCGGTCACTTCCGGAATGTCCGGCGACTTCACTTCCTGGTAGCGTGGCGCGGTCATTTTCAACGACGACGGCAGGTTGGCCCACAATTGGAAGCCGTGCATGCGCCCTGCGGGGTCGCCCTTCGGCATTTCCTGGTGGATGATGCCGCTTCCCGCGGTCATCCATTGCACGTCGCCGGAAGCGATAGCGCCTTTATTCCCTAAACTGTCGCCGTGCTCTACTGTGCCGGCCAAAACATAGGTGATCGTCTCGATTCCACGGTGCGGATGCCACGGAAATCCCGCCAGGTAGTCTTCCGGCACGTCGTTGCGAAAATCATCCAGCAAGAGAAATGGATCGAAGTCCGAGGTGTTGCCAAAACCGAAGGCCCTCCGCAGGTGCACTCCCGCTCCCTCGCGCGTCGGTTTCGAACGAATCAGCTTCTTCACAGGCCGTATGGACATGAACCCTCCCTGCGCGCGCCAGTCTGTCCCCAATCCTCGCGGTCGTCAATACCAGTAGATGGTGTCCACCACCCTTAGGATATAAATCCGAGGCTTGCCCCTGGGCCCAACTACTAGTTTCTTTTATCTTGATTTGTATTATTATTACCTTCGCTTATACCTCTAATGGCCAGCGCCAGCCCAAACTACCGCCCTGCGCCTCCGCGCATCAGACCCGCCAACGGCCTGCTCCTGTTTGATCGCGCCGTGCTGGTCTTTGTCCGTAGGCTAATTGGACCTTTTCTTCTGTTTCTTCTCTTCATTCTCGTTTGCGTTCTCGCCTATATGCGCCTCGAGCACCTGGGCTTTGCCGATGCCCTGTTCTGGGTGGCCCATCCCCACGCCATCGAATACTTGCAGGTGCGCACGGCGACGAAGTACTTCTCGCTAGTCGTCGCCATCGGCATCTTTGCCTTCGAAATCTGGTTTGCGGAACGCATCCTGCTCACGTTTATCGGACACCAAGGCCGGGAGGTATGGAAATCCATGATCAACGAGATGAACCTCGAACGCGTGCGCGATCACTTCATCATTTGCGGCTACGGCCAGGTCGGCCGCACGGTGATCGATCAGCTCAATCGCGCGCAAATCCCTTATGTGCTCATCGAAACGAATGAAGGCCTTTATCGCCAATTGCTGCACGAAGGCGCTCTGGTGCTTCACGGCGACGCCAAACGCCACACCGTCCTGCAGGACGCCGGCATCGCTCGCGCCCGTGGCCTCTGCGTGGTCATCGACAACGATGCCGACAATCTGTACATCACCGTGACCGCCAAAGCTCTCAATCCCAAATTAAAAGTGATCACGCGCGCCGGCCAGGAACGCTATGCCGAGGCCATGCGCACTTCGGGCGCCGACGCGGTGATTATCCCGGAATTCGAAGGGGGCAAGCTGGCGGGCGAACTGATCCAAAAATACGCGTCTTTGGGCGCCTGAAATCCTCACCCGCGCCTATTTCAGCGGCAGCCGTGCCGCCACGAAATCGGACACGCGGGTCGCCGCAGGCGGGTCGAGGTTCGACAACACGGCAATCACGTAGCCGGCATCCGGACAAATCTTCAAATCCCCATTCATGCCCGGGGCGCCACCGCCGTGGCCGAAACACTGCATGCCATTCTCGGTGCTCTCAAAGAACCCATAGGCGTACTTGTCGCCGCCTCGCCCGGTATCCACTTTGCCGCTAATCAGCAAATCCGTGTGCTTGGCATCGAGCAACTTGTGCTCCGTCAGCGCCGTCGCAAACCGGAAAAGGTCGCCGACCGTCGAGTATCCGCCCCCGGCCGAAGTTCCGCGATACGGCAGCGTGTCCGTATTCGGCTGCCACGCGCCCGGCTTCGGTTGCATGTACCCAACGGATCGCTCCGCCACAGTTTGGTTCTCGGGCAGTGATCCCGTGGACTCCATCCCCGCCGGCTTGAACACGTGTTCCTGCACGTAATCGTAGTAGCTTTGCCCGCTCACCTTCTCGATGACCACGCCCAGCAACAAAAAACCGTAATTGCTGTACTCCCACTTCGAACCCGGTTCGAATTTCAAATCGCGTTTCTCATACAGCTTCACGTAATCCTGCAGCGTCTTCAATTCCTCGCGGTGCGCATCGAATTCCGGCCCGAAGAAATCGCCGGTGCCTCCGGTATGCGTCAGCAGCTGGTGAATGGTTACCTTGGTCGCGACATTCTTGTTGGCGTAGTCCGGCAGATATTTGCCCAGCGGGTCGGTCAACTGAATCTTGCCGGCCTGCACCAATTGCAAGATCGAAACCGCCGTGAACATCTTGTTCATCGACCCGATGCGAAACTTGGTGTTCACCGTGTTGGGTGTTTTCTTCTCGCGGTCCGCCATTCCATGCGCGTTCTCAAACAAAACTTTTCCATCTTTCGCCACCAGCGCTGCTCCGGAAAAACGATCCGCGCTTGCATCGTGCTCCAGGTCGCTTTTCAGCGCTTCAATCGCCTCGGGTTGGCGCAAACGTGGAATCGCGAATTCGGCGGGTCGGGCAATGGCCCACAGCTCGAACTTGGTGATCTGGTGGGGAGCCGGCGTATCCACATCCACGGTCAACCGCGCGAACTGGTCGCTTTCTTTTTCCTTCAGCAGCGCCACGAAATGCGTTGCCGTGCTTTCCTCGACCTTTTCCAAGTCGAAGCCGCCGGTCATCCCCCGGAATCGCAGTTCATCGTCCACATGTTCGGCATGCGGCGGGTAATTCGTCTTCAGATAGTCCAGCAGAGTGGCGCGGTCACCGGTGTTGAACGCGGCCAACCACGCTTTGGCCTGTTGTTCGGCCGCAGGCGGATTCGCTGTTTGCGCAGCAAGCAGGCACGCCGCGAAAACAAAGAGCAGACACACTCGTACACAAACAGGACCAATGTGCTTGTTCATGGGATACTCCCCCGCTATTAGACGGCGTCGCCTCTAAACGGTCAACCACTCCGTGGTGGCAGCGGGTTTAACCCGCTGGGGAGCGCATAAAGCCGCTGTTACAAGTTAAGGGAGCGTGCCTTCTTCGAAGACAAACAGCAAGGGATCCCCGGAATTGGAAATGGCGTAAATTACCTGGCCGTTGGTCACCAGCGGGAAATTCCCGCCATCGAGATTGCCGGAACCATCCGCGTTGATGGCGATGGAGCCTTGGCTCGGTACGTTGGTCAGCGTCCCCGTCGTCTGTGGGGCTGCGAGAGTATACGCTCCCGTGCCAGTGAACGAAAAGTCGCCCAGGAACGACCCATTCTTTCCATCCACATCTTCCGCGGTGCCCGCCGGGTACGCAAGGCTGATGCTGGCGACCGAATAATTTGGCGTCGACGCGGTCTGGTTTACCAGCACGCCCGAACTGGCCTGGTTATCCGTACCTACAAGGAAACCCACAATGCCATCATCCGGTGTGGTGTTGGTCAGATAAACGACCGGCGAATTCGTCAAAACACCGGCAAGCGACGTACGTCCCGACGCTGCTTCCACGCTGTAGCTGCTTCCCGGGTATTGGGCCGTCGTTGACGTTCCCGCGTAATTCGAATAGATCGTCGCGGTCGGAATCGCGCCGGCGTTGGTGGCGTTCAGGGTACCGATTTGCGCGATGTTCCCAATATTGGTCCCAAGAGATTGATAGCCCTGGGAAGCCAGCAGGTAGTATCCATTGAGCGGCGCAGCAGCATAGTTCGTGGTCGAAGCGAGCGCCCGGCCCGCCAGCAACGGAGTGGTGCTGGTGGATTGCGTGTTGTCTATGGAAATCAGAAGGAAATCCGAAGCATTCAACACGTAAAAGGCGAAGTCATACGTCAACCTCTGCGTACCGTTTTGTGTGGGCCAGCTTAGGAAATAACTTCCGGTGCCGCGTCCGGTGGTCGGGTCCATGCTGTTCAGCAGGCCATAACCGGTGTTAATCTCTCCCGACACAGCGCCGTTCGCATTTACGTCCGCAAATCCCGCAGACAACGTGCCCGTAGTATTCGTAAACGCTCCGGCCACGGCCGTTCGCAAAATGCCCGACGCCGTGGTGGTCCAGCCGTCGACGCCAAACGCATAATTCGCTTGCAGACCCGACAAGCCCAAGCTAAACACGCTCGTATCTTGCACGTGAATCATTCCTGCAGCGTTCGTTCCGCTCGCCGTAGTATCCGACTCAATAATTCTGCCCGTTGGGTAACTGTTGTTGCTCATTCCAGTCAGGTAGAAGCTGAACTGCACACTGGAAACAGGCACGGCCACGATCGCCGGTTTCGCCACTTTCCGCGCGCGCGCCACATCGCCCGGCGCAAGATATGCCGGGTCCACACTGCCTTTTCGCACACTGCTGCTCGATGCCAGGCCCGAAAACGCCAGGTACAAGCAACCCTGCGCCGACGTACTAAACGAATACGAACTCGCCGCCAGATTCACTTGCAGCTGTTGTGGGCCGTCGGTGGTTCCGTTGTAATCGGCTACGGCACTCAAAATGCCACCCTGGCCGTCCGGGGCGAAACTGCCTGCGATGTCCAGCGGATTACCGGACTTGTCGGTTCCCTTCACCAGAAACGCGTAGGAAGTAGAGGCAAGAGCGCCTTCATTTCCCATTGGCGTGCAAACCGCCGTTGCCGTTCCGCCGATGACGATCGTTAGCGGACCAGATGTCGCCGTAGTGCTGTTTTCGTCCGTCACGGTGAAAACGTATGGCCCATACGTGCCCGCGGTCGTCGGCGTTCCTGTAATCACGCCCGAACCACTGGCCGTAGTGAGACCCGGTGGCAATGCGCCGCCAGAAAGCTGCGACCAGCTATAGGGCGCTTTCCCGCCGGTCGCCGCCAGCGTCCCCGAATATGGGGCGCCAATCGAGCCGTCCGGCAGTGACGTAGTCGTTATCGACAGGGTGCTCGCGGAAACCTTGATGCTCAGGCCAGCGGAGGTGGCCGTGTTACTGTTTGCGTCCGTCACCTTGATCGTGTACGGACCGTAGGAGCCCGCGGTCGTCGGCGTGCCGTTAAACGCTCCAGCGTTGGAAAACGTGATGCCGGGCGGCATGGCGCCGCCGCTCGCTTGCGACCATGTGTACGGCGGGGTACCTCCGGTCGGCTGAAGCAGGAAATAGTAGGGCGTGTTCACCGTGCCGTCCGGCAACGACGTGGTAGTGAGCATCAGCTTCGCCGTTCCGCTTCCGCCTCCGCAACCCGCAATCCCTACGCAGGCGATTAACACTGCCGCAAGCCACCCAAATCCGTAACGGCGATCCATTCAGCCTCCTCAGGCTTCTCAACCAAAATCCCAGCAGCAACCGGGCGCACACGCGGTCTGGCTTTGCTTGCTTCTTCCCAGCAAAGAAGCAGCGAACCATCGTCGATCTAACTGGACACACGCATTGGAATCGCATTCCTGCCCTTTGCGTTGTCCGCTGTCTTGGAGCGAGTCTCTACGACTGGAAGATCCTCAACCTGACGCTTTCAGGCCGGTTCCACCCGCAGCCCCCATTCCCTGACCACACCCACCGCAGCACAATGGGCCATCCCTCTGGCATCCATCCGGGATCATGCCCCGTCATCCCTGACGAATAGTTTACCGTTTTCCGGCCGCGTTGGTGGCCTGCGCCTGCCACTGCTCCGGTTGCTCCAGCATCGGCAGCCATTGCTCGCGCAACGACGCAAACGCCGCCCAATTTTTCTTGGACACCGGCTCGGAGGGCGGCAAACCCAATTTTTCGAAATTCAGGAACTGCCCCCGTTGCGAGATGCGGAAATCCAGATGCGGCCCCGTGGCTAATCCCGTCATACCCACCAAACCGATGGTTCGGCCAATATCTACATGTTCGCCTAGGTGCACCAAAATCTTCGAGAGATGCAGGTACATCGTCTCGTAGCCCTGCGCGTGGGCAATCTTCACCATGTTGCCGTCGCCGCCCTTGCGCCCCGCAAACTCCACGCGTCCGCTGCCAATGGTCTGCACCGGCGTGCCAATCGGCGCGCCATAGTCTGTGCCCAGATGCGGCCGATACACCTTCAGGATGGGATGAAACCGCGCTTTGCTGAAATGCGAGGTGACCGGCGCCGCGAACTTCAATGGCGATCGCAAGAACGCCTTCTGCAGCGATTTTCCGTCGGCCGAGTAATATCCCGCCTGCCCCTGGTCATCGTGGAACAGCAACGCTTGGTACTTCTTCCCGCCGTTATCGTACTCCGCCGCCAAAATTCGCCCGTAGCCCGCGGTTTGCCCGTTGGTGTATTTCTTCTTCTCGATCACGATGCGGAACGTGTCGCCTTTGCGCGGGTCGGTATAAAAGTCCAGATCGTAGCCGAAAATCTGCGCCAGGCGCATGGCCACTTCTGGTGACTCGCCCGCATCCTCTACGGCATTGAACAACGAATCTTCCAACTCGCCGCTCACTGTGCTGACTTCCATGTGCGACGGAATTGCTTGTACCTCGGCGGAGAATCCTGCGGTAGCCGGCACAATGTGCAGCATACGGTCCGGATCGATCTTGTAATTGATTTCGCGCAAGTCGCCTTCCACCGATCGCCCCACCACCAGCGTGTTCCCCGCGCGCAACTGCCGCAGATTAAACGCGCGCTGTGCCGCGGCCGTGGCTTCTCCGGCTTCCTGCGAACTCAAGCCAATTTTCTGTAGAGCGGCCGCGAAGTTTTGCCCCGCTGGCAAGCGACTCGCGGTGGGCAACACCACTTGAGCGCGTATGCGATCGGCCTCCGCGCGCGCCAGTGTCACTTGGCTCTGAAATTCCTTCTCGATTCCCCGCCGTTGCCGCAGCGCGTAGCCGTCCACCGCTGCGCCAACTGCCAACACCACTCCTAACATCCACAAGAATCCCCGACTCAATATTTCCCCCAGACGAAATGGCCCCCGAGATTTTCCCGCTACAGCTTATTCAGGATACCGCACGCTTCTCTTTTGTCCCAAGCTTCTGCTTTCGTCAATCGTGCGGAGACGAATTGCGCTCAATTCGCCAATGGCCTCGTTTGCGAGATTCCGCAAAGCGTTTGCGTCAATTCACCCAGCGCGGCCTTGTGCGCGTTGTGTAAGTGCTGTGTTTTCAATGCCAACAGTGGCTTCCTTCTGGCACACCGCTTGCCCCTCACCCTGTGGGAGTTGTTATGATTACGTCTGAAGTTCACCCTGAGGTTCATCCCGAAGTTCACGTACGTGAGCAGTTCCAACGGCCCGAGTACTCCACCTGCTACGAATGCCACCGCAGCTTTCGCGCCAAGAGCGAAGATCAGCTGAGCGTTAGCCTCTGTGACCACTGCTTTGATGCCGCGCGTCATCTGACCGAGCCGGTCATCAGCATTCACGTGAAGGTCCGTCCGCACCGTTCCCCGCTGCTATAAGCGCACTTCGCGTCTTCCCTGCGTCTCGTCGCGGTCACAAAAACAGCGTGTCATCCTGAGGAGTGCCTTCTGCTACGAAGGATCTCAGGCCGCTCCCGCAGCCCTACTACACTTTTTTGTAGATTGTTTTACTTTCCGGAGGATCCGCTGACCGGCGCGAACGCCGTCTTGGGCGTCTCACCAAAATAATTTTGTTCGCGCAACCGGCGGTAAATTCCGCCCGCCACTTGTGCCGCCGTCGGACCTTTCACCCGCCGCGTATTCCCACGCAGCAGCACCGCCAACGCAATCTTGGGATGCGTTTCGTCGGCGTAGCTCACGAACCAGCCGATGCGCGAGGGATTCGTGTGATCATCGCAGGTCCCGGTCTTGCCCAACGGAGTCTCGTCGCCACCCGCATCGTAGCTCAGCCGTGCGGTGCCATACAGCACCGCCGCCAGCATGCCCTCCCGGACTTCCGGCAACACGCTCGCGATATTCAGGTCGCGCTTCACCTTGGGCTCAAAGTTCTGCACTTCTTCCTGCGTGTGGGGATACTGCAAATAATAAAGCGTGCCGCCATTGGCCACGGCAGAGGCCAGCGCCGCCAATTGCAATGGGGTGATCTGAATCCCTTCGCCGAAACTGGACATCCTGGCCACACCACCCAGCGCCGGAGGTGCGGTCGGGAATGCCCCTGGATGCTCATCCGGCAGGTTATATCCAGACAGTTCACCCAAGCCCAACAGGCGTCCATATTTCGAAACGGTATCAAAGCCCATGCGCCGTCCAAGCTCCTCGAAGAACGCGTTATTCGAGTGCGCCAGCGCTTCGGTCAAATTCATGTACTTCCGGCGGCCCACTTTCAGCATCGTGTCATTGGTAATGACGTTTTCTTCCAGCGCGGCAATGGCGATGGTCGGCTTGATCGTCGAGCAAGGAATGTAGCCGTCGCTGAACGCCACTTTCTGATTGACCACCGTCAAAATTCTTCCCGTGTTCGGGTCCACCGCCACCACCGACCCGTTGTAGCGCCCCAGCGCGTCCACGGCTGCCTGCCGCACCACCGGGTCGTCGTAGGTCGGATCATCCGCGCTGACCGAATCCGCGTACGTCGGCGCGTACCCGCGATAACTCGAAGGCGCGAGCCGCCTCTTTGACTTCGCCTTGGCCTTTTTCGCTTTTGCCGTGGAGGAAGTGCTGCTTACGATCGGTTTGCCAGCAGGCTCCGCCGCCGGTAACGGCAAAGCCAGCGTCGCTACCAGCAACGCAGTGGCTACAGTTCTTCCCAAGTCCTTGATCATTCGGGCCCTAACCCTGAAACAACTAGACGTCGACTTCTTGCGCTCGCGCGCCACCAGGTCTTACTTTTCACACCGTCAGGAGTTTGAGGACAGCATGCCGTGTTCCATTGCTCTTCACACCTCATTCCACGGCACTTCCTACTGTCTCACAACCTCGTTCTCATCTCCAAGCCACAACGAGGTTCTCAAACTGAAACGTAGTCTACAGATTTTAGTCCTAGCCCGGCAATAGCAAAGTAGGCCCAGTACGCTTTATGTGCTTCTTTTGGAACGTCTGACCACCGGTCCAGCCTCTTTTTGTCACCTGTCCGGAAGTCCTAAGCCTGCGCAGGGAATTTTGCAGTCAATGTAACGCGGCGAAACAGTTCCACGCCCCAAGTATCAAAAAGAAGCCGTTTTTACCAAGAGCTTCTAGGGTCTGAAAAGTGTGACCACGGCGACACTGAATCCACCCAAGCTGATCTTGTCCGAGTTGAGCTTCGCCTTGGCAGACGGCAGCGCATCCGTAGTTAGATCCACAGACTCAATCTGCGCTCCGGTTGCACCGGGCACCTCGATCACTCGCCCTCGCTGGCGTTTATTTACCAGCAAGATTCGGCGTTCTCCTGCGAGTGTTTCGACTGGCAGAGCATAAACGTCGTCGCTTTGGAAGGACGCGTCGACGATTTTATCTCCGGGGCCAAAATTGTCCTTCAACAGTCGTAACACCCAGAAGCGGGCATTCGGCTGGCCGGTTTCCCAGTTCACCAGGGATACGCTGGGATATTGCGTCGGGTAGCCGACTAGTTGCGATTCCCCGGCCACCTCAATACCCAGGCGAGACAACTCTCCAAACACGTACGCATATAGCGCTCCTGACAGATGCCAGTACGAAGACGCTATCGGCTTAAATACATATCCGGATTCTCCTTGAGCACCGTCTTCCGCGGCAATCGATCCAATCTCGTTGATCATGGTTCCGGTTTCGGGCGACAGCTGCTGGCGCAAAGCCTCGATGTAGCGGACTACATGCAGGAAGCCATCGGCCTGTGCGAAAAACGTATATTGCTCGGTATCGAGGGTTTCCGAGGCATTGGGGTTGGCATAGAAATGGTAGGAAATGTAGTCGAGCGGGACGCCGGCGCGGTGGTTCTTGTGATTCAAAAAGTAAGCGAAAAAGGAAGGCTCTTCGGAAGGCGCTGCCAGCGCCATGCCCACAAACTTGGTATTAGGCTGGACGGCGCGCATGGCGGTGACCACCGAATCATAGATTCTGGTATATGTTTCCGGTGACATGCGATGTTCGAAATCTACTTCGTTCAGTACTTCCCAGTAGGGGATGGCGAAGTGGTAGTTCGACTCATGGCGCTTTCCGAGCTCATCAGTGAAACCGCCGGCTGTATACCAACTGAATAACCGGGCGTAATACGCGGCAACTTCCTGCGCCGTGGGGTCGCGCAGTTCCGTTCCCTGCTCGTAGTTCCATGCAACTTTGTTCGGATCGACAGGATAAGTAACTGGGGTTTCGGTTTTGTACATCCATTGCGGAATGGTGCTGAAATTCAAAACCACCGGGTGACCTTTGGTGGCATCCAGGAAATCGATGGTCATGGGATCGATGATGGAAAAATCCCACGAGGTCTTGCCTTCCGATGGCGGCTGTAACTCCGCAACGCCCAGGCGAGGATAAGGAAGCCAGGGAACATAGCGCACATAATCGGCCTGCAATTCGCGCAGCGCTCGAAAAGCTGCGTCGTGCACTGTTGTTCCCTGGCGCAGAGGCGGGTTCACCACCACTTGCAGAGTAGCCGTAGTTGTTGAGACGCGGACCGTCTTGTTCCAGTTAACGGTCAGCTTTGGAAGCTCGGGCTCTTGTGCGTAAACGTAGGAACCAAGGAGGAAGACCAACAAGAAGATGGAGCAGACTCGTGGAGCAGATCGGAACTGTGGAATGGCTCCCCCTGTTGATTGAGGTTTCACCGGCGGTGTTGGTCGAACTATAGTCCGGTTTTCGGGTGTTTTCAATAATCGGCTCGACCCCGTGCGCCGCGATCCTGAGTCCCAGCGCCCGCTGAGCGGGCACTTCTACGATTGCGCGTTTACCGAACGCCTGGTTTCTCTGGCGGTCCTCGTCAACCCCAAAAAGAAACGGGCGAGGTCACCCTTCCCCGCCTCGCCCGCTCTCTTCCTTCGAAGAAACTGTTTTTCTATCGCGTCGGCCTCGCTTTGTTATCGGCTGTGGCCGCTGCGGCTGCCGCTTTCATCGGCGGCTTTTCCGCTGCTGTCGCATTCGCGTGACCGTTTGGCCCTGCTGCCGCCGCGTTCTGGCTGGCGCCTGGAAGTTCCATCTTCTTCCGCAACGCCGATTCCAGCTTTTCGCGAATATCCTTATTCTCCTTCAGGAAAATCCGCGCGTTCTCGCGGCCCTGGCCCATTCTTTCACCGCCAAAACTCATCCACGTGCCGCTCTTCTCGATCACGCCCTTATCCACGCCGATATCGAGCAAGTCGCCTTCACGCGAAATCCCTTCGCCATACAAAATGTCGAACTCCGCTTCCCGGAACGGCGCCGCTACTTTGTTCTTCACCACCTTCGCGCGCGTCCGCGAGCCCACCACGCGATCGCCTTCCTTGATCGACTGGATGCGCCGGATGTCCACGCGCATCGACGCATAAAACTTCAACGCGCGTCCGCCGGTGGTCGTTTCCGGGTTGCCAAACATCACGCCAATCTTTTCGCGAATCTGGTTGATGAAAATCAGGCAGGTCTTCGATTTCGATACGATCGCCGTCAGCTTCCGCAGCGCTTGCGACATCAGCCGCGCCTGCAAACCCATTTGCGGCTCGCCCATTTCCCCTTCCAATTCCGCCTTGGGCACCAACGCCGCCACAGAGTCCACCACCACCACGTCCACGCCGCCTGAACGAATCAGCGTTTCCGCGATTTCCAGCGCCTGTTCCCCGTGGTCCGGCTGCGACACCAGCAAATTGTCCACGTCCACGCCCAGTTTCCGCGCGTACGCCGGATCCAACGCGTGCTCCGCATCGATAAACGCCGCCTGCCCGCCCAGCTTCTGCGCCTCGGCGATAATGTGCAGCGTCATGGTGGTTTTACCGCCCGATTCCGGCCCATAAATCTCGATCACCCGTCCCCGCGGAAATCCGCCCACGCCCAGCGCGGCATCCAGCGACAAGCATCCCGACGGAATCACATTCACCGGCACCAGCACATCTTTGCTGCCCAACCGCATGATCGAGCCTTTTCCATAAGACTTCTCGATCTGCGATATCGCCGCTTCTAACAGCTTCGCCCGCTCATCTGACATTGCTCACCTCGGTGGAGGAAATTAGGAATTTTTGCGATGGGGCTTTCGGGCTCACTTGCCAAACGGCGCGGGACCTGCGCCGCTCCTCCGTACATTACGATATGATAAATATTACCAGAACGTACTTTGGATTGCTAGCCCTTTTTTGCCTTCTCGCCAAAAAATTTTCAACGGCCGCAGCCATGCTCCAACTATTGATCGACCAGCCGCGACAGCGCCGCGCGCTCCCGCTCATCCCATACCGTGCGCTCTTCCCGGCTCAACCCGCGCAACCGCGTCAGGTATTGTCCCCGGGTGCGCAGTTCGAGCAGCTCAAACTCGAGTCTCTCATGTTCGATGCAGGATAGAACACTGGACCGTAAGTCGCTCATGGGCCACCTGTTGAAAACTTCTAGGCCCGACATTACGCCAAAGGCGAATAAAAAGCAAACATTATTTTCGCCTCATGTTCGCCCGCTCCGACTCCCCCTCTTTCTCTTCCTTCCCCCTTATACTACCCCCGCCCATGTGGACCAACTTCTTCATCGCCGCTGCGGGCTCTTCCGCGGCTTTGGCCGGCCTCGCCATCGTTGCTATCTCTGTGAACCTCACGCGCATCTTGGAATTTCCGCATCTCCCCGCGCGTTCCGCCGCCACCGTAGCTCGCCTCATTTTGATTCTGGTCTCCAGCATGGCCGCGCTCATTCCCCAACCCCTGCACACCTTGGGCGCAGAGGTCTTCGTATTTGCCCTAGCCACTTGGTGGCTCGAGTTGCGGTCCAACCGGCGCGCCGTTAGCGCCCACGCGCAAATCGGCCGCCCGCGTTTCGAATCGCTGTTGGAATCGGTTCTGGGGGAAGTTCAGATACTTCCCTTCCTGATCGCCGCCATTCTGCTTATGGCCAATCGCAATTCCGGCTACTACTGCATCGCCGCCGGAGTCCTCGCCATCTTCATCTTCTCCACCCTCAACGTCTGGGTGCTCCTCGTCGAAATCCTCCGCTGAGTTATCCGAGCCGACCGTCGAGCGAGGTCTTCCAATTCCTTTCTTCGCTGCGGGTAATAGTCGCCTTTGCGGAAAGCTCGCTTTGAAGGAATTGCAAGATAAACCGTCTTTCATGGAAGCTGAGGGCCGCTCCAAGTTTGGGGAAGAAAAGCCCGTATGCCAAAAAAACTGCCGGGACGACGAAGTTCAGCCAGAGGTTGTCCTCACGTAATGCTTGACCGTGAACGAGAGCACGCAGTCCCTGATAGAGAATAGGCGCCGATATCGCCAAAGCAAAAAACAGCCAAGCACGAACAAAAGTTCGAGGCCACTTCCAAGTGCTCCAATAGGCTTCAATCAAAGCGCCGGAATTAGCAGCTACCACTCTGCCAAAAAGAACAGGCCCAAACGGGTTGTGCCAATAGCGGCGCTTATGCACCCGAAATTCGTAGCCAACAACTCGCCCGAGAAATGGTCGCTGCCCTCCGTAACCAGACAAAGAAAACAGTTTCCACACATCAATATCGATTTGTTCGGACAACTTCGAGAGCCATTCCCCTGGTGTGAGATCACTTCTCAGCACCACATCGAACCCGTTCGCCATGACCTAAGCCTGAAGATAGCTATAGAAACCGCGACCGCTCTTTCTGCCCAGCCAACCGGCCGCCACGTACTTCTTCAGCAGGGGGCAGGCGCGATACTTGGGATCGCCCAAGCCTTCCAGCAGCACGTGCATGATATCGACACACACATCCAGGCCGATAAAATCCGCCAACTCGAGTGGGCCCATCGGATGATTCATCCCCAGCTTCATCACCGAATCCACGGCTTCCGGCGTGGCCACTCCCTCCATCACCGCATAAGCCGCCTCGTTGATCAGCGGCATCAGCACGCGATTCGACACAAATCCCGGCGCATCGTTCACCGCCACCGGCGTTTTTCCCAGCTTCTTCGCCAACTCCATTGTGGTGGCATACGCTTCGTCGCCCGTTTGCAGAGCGCGAATCACTTCCACCAGCACCATCACCGGTACCGGATTCATGAAGTGCATGCCCACGAAGCGTTCCGGCCGCTTGGTCATGGCCGCCAGCGTGGTCATCGAAATCGAAGAGGTATTGCTGGTCAGGATCACCTCCGGCCGCAATAACCGGTCCGCCTCCGTCAACACCGCGCGCTTGATCTCAATCTTTTCCGGCACGGCCTCCACCGCAAAATCCGCCGCCGCAACCGCGCTCATGTCCGTCACCGGCTTCAGCCGCGCCAGCACAACCGGCTTTTCCGCCTCGGCCAACTTCCCTTTTTTCACCTCGCGGTCGAGATTCTTCCCAATCGTCTCCATTCCCCGTTGCAGAAAGCGTTCTTCCACGTCGCGCAAAATCACGTCATAGCCGGCGCGCGCAAACACATGCGCGATTCCGTTGCCCATGGTTCCCGCCCCCAGCACCGCCACTGTCTTAATCCCGTCGATCGTCACGCTCGTGCTCCTCCGACCGCTAAGCATGCATGTCCGACAATAATGCGGTCAAGCCAGCTTACCCTTCGCCCCTTACGTCTCGCACTTGTCATCGCCCGCCAACGCCAGCCATGCCGCCAACGCTGCCAATTTTTCGTCCTGCCCCCACGGCGCTCCCAACTCCCTCCCCATCTCCGCCACTCGCTTGGACACCGCCGCTTCCGCCAAGCCCAACACCTGCCCCGCTTCCGCAGCCACTTCTTTTTCTTTCAGGCTCACCACTTGCAGCCCGCATCGCACGCTTGCACGCGTCAACGCTTCCCGAAACAACTCGCCATCCGCAGTGTGTATCATCGCGTGCGAAGCCAGAATCATTTCCAGTTCCGGCAGCGGCTTTCCCGAAGCCAGCAACAGCGCGGCGCAATGTAAATCGTAGTTGAGTTGCTTCAACTGCTTTTGCAGGCTGCGAATCGAGCGCTCCGCCATAGCCTTCGCCGTAGCTTGCGCTTGCCCGATGAATTTCCGCGCCTCCACCAACGGCATCTTTTCCGCCGTGTGGTACGGCTGCCGAAGTCGGTACGTGAATTCCTCTACCAGATGGATCCGCTCGCGGTGCAGCACTTTTGGGCCGCCCTTCTCCAGGCACACTGCCGCCATCGCGCTCCAGCCCGAGTGCACACGAAATCCCACGGACGCATTTTTCACGGGAACCTCCGCTTGGTAGAGGAACGGAGGAACCTTATGGTCCAGTCACGCGAAGGCAATGTCAAGGGAAACCGCCGCGATCTTCGGACCCTGTAGCTGACCCCTCCGAGGGGTGAGGTCTTTTGGTTTACTCCGGCGGCGTACCTTCGACCACTTCACGCACAACCTCCCGCGCGCGACATTCGTCATCAGGCAGAACATACAGGGCCGCAGATGTGCCGCTCTCCTCCACGCGACACCGAATCTCATTCTCGTGCAACGCTGCCACCAAAAAATCGCTCGGCTCGCCTTTTTCCGTCGACCACACCTTCACGGTCGCATCTTCCGGATACCAGCTCTCCTCGCTTGCCCCCGCACTGGGTGGTCCGGGAATGTTTTCTTCCTCCGGCGGCGTCAGCATTTCTGGCAATTTTCGGATGTGCCGCGACGGCCGGTCCGGCAGCAGTTGCACTTCCTGCGCGCCCACATCCTCCACATCGTCGGTGCCGTACGCTTCCTTCACCGCATTCTCCGCGCGCTCGTACATCGAAAACGGCACGCCCACTTCAAACGCCGCATAATTTCGCAAATTGAATAAATGGTCGCGTCGATACACGCTTTTGTGTGGAATCCCCGCCTCGTCCAGAACCTCGCACAGTTCCGCATGCACCCGCGGATCATCGCCCTTCCAGAACGAGCAGAATGGATCCTCGTTCGGATCGCCCGGCTCTCCCGCGACGCGGTACTGCGCATCCTCATCTGTTCGTCGCATGTAGAGTGCGTTCTTCGGTAACTCCTCCACCAGATCCACATCGCAATCCACACAATGTGTAAATCCCGGCCGGTACTCTGCTTTGCACTGGGGACAAATCATCAGGCTGCGCCACCCTTTCAGGGATCAGCAACAAGAATGTAACCCAGAATCCGCCACGCGGCGCGTCTACCGCGATTGCCCGCTCTCAATAGCACCGCAAGTATCTGTACATAAGCCACTTACACTTGATCGCCTCCGGTACGCAGTCATTCCCAGCCCCTTCCTTATGCGTCTTTTTCCCCTCCTCGTCCGTATCCACGGTAATATGAGCGCACAAGCATTCACCTTAACGGTGTCAAGGTCCCCGGCACTGTTTACCGGGCTCATGACTGACGATCAGCAAACTCTGGCCGCTGGCCTGCGCCGTCGCGATCCGAACCTGCTCGATCGCCTGATCGAACAGCACCAGCAGCGCCTTTATCGTTATCTGCTCTTCCTTACCGGCGACCCCGCACTGGCCGAAGATCTTTTCCAGGAAACCTGGATCCGTGTGCTCGAACGCGGTCATCAATACAACGCCAAATCGAAATTTGAGTCGTGGCTGTTCGCCATCGCTCGCCATCTGGTCATCGACGTTTCGCGCCGCAAAAAAATGAGCAGCCTTGACGAATTGACCGACCCCGAGTCCAGTCAGCACTACGAGCCGCCCGACGATCACTGCATTTCCGCGCTGCAACTGCTGGTCACCCGCGAGAACGAAAAAGCGGTACAGCTTTCGTTGCTGAAAATCCCGGCCTATTATCGCGAGGTGCTTTTGCTGCGTTTCCATGAGGAACTCGGGCTGGAAGAAATCGCCACGGTCCTCGCGACCCCGCTTTCCACCGTGAAATCGCGCCTCTATCGCGGGCTCGAAGCGCTGAAATCGGCTTTACCGGAAGGTGCCGCATGAGTGAAAACCTGCACCAGCGCGCCCAGCAGTTGATCGCGCAATCGCTCGTCGAAGGGCTCGACCACGCGGAACAGTCTTGGCTCGATGCGCATCTTCGCGAATGCGCCCAGTGCTCCCGCGAAGCCGTCCGCGCTCAGGAACTGGTTCACTCTTTCCGTAGCCTGCCCGTGGCCGTGCCGCGTGATCTTGCCACGCGCACGCAATTGCGTGTTCGCTTGCGCGCGCAGGAATCCGCGCAAACCTCGCCCGGCAGCACGTTTCTTTGGGTGATCACTGCCGCGAGTTGGGCCTTGGGCATTCTCAGCGCGCCGTTTGTCTGGCGCATTTTCGCTTGGATTGGCACGGAGTTGAATGTTCCCAAGCTGGTTCTGGAATTTGGCTTTGTGCTTTGGTGGACCGTGCCGGCGCTGATCGCGGTCGCTGTGGTGCTGTATCAGCGCGCCACCGGCCCATCGCGCACGTGGTAGCGGGCGAGTTTGTCAGAGCCTGTAGCGGCGGTTTACCCCGCCGGTCAGCAGGGTAAAGCCGCTGTTACAGGTTGTAGTTGTGCAGTATGAGAGGAAACTATGTCCGACGCATTTAACGAACGCCTTCGCCTGATTCGCTTCCGCCGCAAGCGCGAACGCACCCGCTTCCGCGATGAACTGCGCATCATCCCCAAATGGCTCATCTGGCTCTGTGTCGCACTGTACATCGTGGCCCTGATCATCGGCCTTGCCGTCAATCTGCACAACTTCCAGACCGGCGGTCCTGTTTTTCCCGGTGACGAAAGCCTACGCCACGACCCGGGCGCTTCCAGCGCCGGACTGGTTGGCGTTATTACCGTCGGTGCTTTCGCCCTCTCCACTTTGCTTTTCATGCTCGGCTACGTGTATCGGGACGCCAAGCGCCGCGGCATGCATCCCGGTCTTTGGACTCTACTCGTCCTGGTCCTTTCTCCCGGTTATCTTTTCATCGGTCTGATCATTTACCTGCTGATCCGCGAGCCGCTGCCTTACACCTGTCCGCAGTGCGCCGCCACGGTGAACGCGCGTTTCAATTTCTGCCCTAACTGCAAATACAATCTGCATCCCGCTTGCCCGTCCTGCCAGCGCGAAGTCGATGACGACGACAAGTTCTGCCCCTACTGCGCCGCGGAGTTGCATCACGCCCCAAATGCCGCCGTAGGCACGGCTCCCAATGCGACTCCGCTTTCGTAGCTCGCCTGTGCCCTGGAGTGCGGCAGGCCACCTACCACCGGTTCCACAACGTCAACCCAAGGCAAAAACGGGTAGTGGGTCAGTTTGCAAACTGACCCACTACCTAAAAACGATCAGCGGGGGCCCTGCTCCCGCCACCTCGGTCCTCGCATTTGGCGCGTCACTGTCCCGGTTCAAACTGCGCCCTGCAATTCATACGGCGCCGTCACCAAAACCCGTGTTTGCTCTCGCCACTCCCCACTAACCACTCGCCACTGCCTCTTATAGCCGTTCCACCGCCAGGGCCACGGCGTTTCCGCCGCCGAGGCACAGCGCCGCCACTCCACGCTTCAAATGGCGCCGCTGCAGTTCATATAGCAGCGTCACCAAAATGCGCGCTCCCGAGGCGCCAATCGGGTGCCCCAACGCCACCGCGCCGCCATTCACGTTTACTTTTTCCGGATTCAGTTTGAGTTGCCGGGTCACAGCAAGGGCCGCCACGGAAAAAGCCTCGTTCAACTCCACCAGGTCCACATCCTTGTCCCGATCCCAGCCGGTCTTCGCCAACAACTTCTCCACGGCCTCCACCGGCGCCATCATCACCCACTTTGGCTCTACGCCGCTCACCGCCTGCGCCACAATCCGCGCCATCGGCTGCTTGCCGAGATTCGCCGCGACTCGTTCGCCGGTGACCACCAGCGCTGCCGCTCCATCATTTGTGCCCGGCGCATTCCCCGCGGTAACGGTGCCGTCTTTCTTGAAGGCCGGTTTCAGTTTCGCCAGCGCCTCCAAAGTCGTGTCCTCGCGCGGCGATTCGTCATACTTGATCACCAGCGGTTCGCCCTTTTTCTGCGGTACCTCAATGGGCAAAATCTGCGCTTCCAGGAAGCACGACTTCCTGGCGCGCACCGCCTTCTGGTGGCTTTCCAGCGCAAACTTATCCTGCTCTTCCCGCGTGATCCCGTACTTCTCCGCCACCAGTTCGCCGGTCATTCCCATGTGAAAATTCTCGTACGCATCCCACAACCCATCGCAAATCATCGCGTCCACCACTTTTTGATCGCCTAGACGGTATCCAGTGCGCGCGTTCGGCAGCAGGTACGGACAGTTGGACATCGACTCCATTCCGCCCGCCACAACAACTTCGCTTTCGCCCAACTGCACGGCCTGCGCCGCCAGCGCCACCGCCTTCAGCCCCGATCCGCACACCTTGTTGATGGTCATCGCCGCCACCCGTGGATCGCAGCCGCCTTTCAATGCCGCTTGCCGCGCGGGATTCTGCCCCAGTCCCGCCTGCACCACGTTGCCCATGATCACTTCATCGACCTGTTTGCCTTGAAGCCCGGCGCGCCGCATGGCTTCGGCGATCACTTTCGCGCCCAGTTCGGTCGCAGGAAAACTGGAAAGGCCACCCTGGAATTTGCCGATTGGCGTGCGCACAGCGGAGAGAATCACAGGAGAATCCATAAGCACCTCCAAGATGCCTCTTACTCATGTTAATTAGATGTTGGGCCGCCAACAAATGGAGCGAGGGGTCGGGACGGCCGTCGCGCGGCCGTCCTGTATGGCTCTGATCTTACGCCTGTTCGTCTTTGCTCGGCCCGTAGATTGAGGGAACCTTTACTCCAGCGATGCGGTAAAACGCCGCCAATTGCCCGCGGTGGTGAATCATATGGTTCATCACAAATCCGCGCAGCACCGCAACCTTGGGCAGCGTAAACACCGTGTGTCCGCCGGCCACGAAGCTCCACGGCTTCATCAGCGTCTCATCGCTCGCTCCCGCGATGGCAGCCCGGGCATTCTTCACCGTTTCATCAAACTTTTTCAGTGCTTCTGCTTTGGAGGTCACCACCGCCGGCTGGTAAGCGTTCGGGTCCATTTCGAACTTGTCTTGGTTTACGGTCGGAATCGTCCAACCGGGTAGTTCCGCCACGTGTCCCGCCAAACGGCCCAGGGTCATAGAGGTTTCGTGTGGCCGCCATTCCACTTTGTCTTCGGGAAAGCGCTCCAGCATCTTGCGCGTGGTGGCCATCTCGTGGTCAAACTCCCCCAGCAAAAATTGTGCGATCGGCATATCGGTCTCCTGAAAGGATTTCGTAGAGGTTTTACGGACGGGCGTTGAGTGTACTACGTTTTGTTGAATGTTGCGTTATCCCTACCGCGGGCGGAAAATGGCCCGCATGGCGCACCAATTCACTACCTCTCATTTGAAAGATTCCATCGATTTGTTTCGTCACACCAAGCGGCTCACCGAGCGCTCCATGGAACAATGCCCCGACGAGTGTCTGTTCCTCGCGCTCGATGCCGAGTCCAACTCCATCGCCATTATCGTCAAACACATCGTGGGCAACATGCGCTCGCGCTGGACCAACTTCCTGACTTCCGACGGCGAGAAGCCGGACCGCCACCGCGATAGCGAGTTCGAAGAGCCTCCCAAAACCCGCGCGGAATTGCTCGCGCTCTGGGAGCAAGGCTGGAAGTGTGTGTTTGACGCTCTCGAGCCGCTAAACGACGCCGACTGTTCCCGCACCGTCCTAATCCGCACGGAGCCGCACTCCGTCACGCAAGCGATCAACCGTCAGATCGCGCATTACTCTTATCACTGCGGCCAAATCACTTTCCTCGCCAAACACTTCGCCGCCAAATCCGGCAACTGGACCGCGATCACCATCCCCCGCAAAAAATCGGCCGACTTCAACGCAAAAGTCGCCTCCGGCCAAGCCTCTCAGCGATGATTCTGGCAGGATTGCGAGCTATGATTTATCCTGACGTGTGTTTCCGGGAGTGCCATGACAACCCCTCACTATAGCGAGCTGGTCTTCGACGTAGTGCAAGATGCCGACGGTGGATATGTCGCGGATTGCCTCAGCGAAAACATCGTGACTCAAGGCGACACGTGGGCTGAGTTGCGCGCTAATGTGAAAGACGCGGTCGAAGCCTACTTCTTCGACGGGCCCAAGCCCCAGTCCATCCGGCTGCATCTCGTCAGAGATGAAGTTTTCCATATGCAATGAAAATCCCCAGAGACCTCAGTGGCCGTGAATTAGTCGATTGCCGCTGTCGGCGCTGGGGTTACCGGGAAGTTCACCAGAGCGGCAGTCACATCATTCTTGAAACGCTGGACCCATCGCCGCAGAGAATAGCGGTTCCGGGGCACCGCTACCTCAAGATAGGAACTCTCAACGCGATACTGAGAATTGTTGCCACACACAAACAAGTTTCGAAGCAAGCCATTTTCGAGACTCTTTGAGGACTGGTTGGGAGCTCGCGCGTTTCGCAAAAGGATTATGCGCTGCGTTTCCCTCTGCTTACCCTGAGGAAATCCTCGGCCTCTTCCTTTGGTAAAGTAAGACCAGCATGCAAAAAACGCTTTTCGACCTGGGCAAGCCCGAAACCAGCGCCCCGCAACTGAACGACGCGCAACGCCGCGCCATCACTCATGGCGACGGTCCCCTCCTGGTCATCGCCGGAGCCGGCACCGGCAAAACCCGGGTGATCATCGAGCGCATTCGCCATCTGCTCGAATCTGACTCCGCGCTCCTCGGCGAAAACATCCTCGGCCTTACCTTCACCAATAAAGCCGCCGGCGAAATGAAAACCCGCGTCGTCAAAGCCGTCGGCGAGCGCGGCAAAGACGTGGTCCTCGCCACCTTCCATTCCTTCTGCGAAACCATCCTCAAAGAAGTTGATCCCAACCGCCTCGCACTCGAACCCGTCGATCACTGGATCCTGCTCCGCCGCAACCTCGCCCGCCTCAAACTCGAAAAATTCCGCCGTCTCGCCGAGCCCGGCCAATTTCTCAACGATTTCATCCAGTTCTTCTCTCGCTGCCAGGACGAACTGGTCTCCAGCGAAGACTATCAGGCCTTCGCCGACCAACTCGCCGCTGAACTGCATGCCGAAAAAGATTCTCTCGACGACGACACATACAAAGAACGCGCCGAACAGGTTGCGCTCCAACAGGAAATCGCCCGCGCTTATAGCGCCAGCGAGGAAATCCTCCGCGACAAACGCGCCATCGCCATCAACGGCTCCATCGCCGAAGCCGTCGCCCTCCTCAAAAATGAACCCAAGCGCCTGCTCCACCTTCGCGAGCGCTACAAACACATCCTCGTCGACGAATTTCAGGACACGAACATCGCCCAACTCGAACTCCTCCATCTCCTCAGCGACACTTCCCGCAACATCGTGGTCGTCGGCGACAACGACCAGGCCATCTACCGTTTCCGCGGCGCTTCGTTTGGCAGCTTTAAGCTTTTCCTCGAACGGTTCACCAATTGGACCGAGGGCCAGGACTCCACGCCCTATCGTGTCTCCCTGACCCATAATTACCGTTCCTCGCCGAACATTTTGCGCGTCGCCACACAAGCCATCGGCATGAACGAAGTCAGCCCCGAATTCCCCAAGAAGATCCTGCATCCCAATCGTGCCGAGGGCGAAAAAATCCGCATCGTTGAACTGGAGACCCCCGAATCCGAAGCGACTTGGGTCGCCAATGAACTCGAGCGCCTGCACGCCGCCGGACGCCGCTGGAAAGATTTCGCGATTCTCTACCGCCAGCATTCCCACCGTGATCTGCTCGTCGAGGAGCTATCGCAACGCAAAATTCCCTTCGTGATCAGCAAGCTCTCCATTCTCGAGCATCCCCTGGTCCGCGACATCCTCGCGTATCTACGCCTCATCGCTTTCCCCTACGACGATGTGGCCTGTGCTCGCGTTCTTTCTGCGCCCGCATGGCATCTCGCTCCCGAAGATTTGGCGCGTCTGGCCGAACGTGCCGGCAAAAAACGCGGCACCTCCATTTACGACATGCTCCAGGCCCCCCAAGGCGAGCTCGCCTTCGATCCCTCTCCCGCTGCCTGCAAGGAACTCCTCGATTACCTCGCCAGTCAGCGCAAAACCATGCGCCGCCGCTCCGCCCGCGAAATTCTCGGCGACCTCATCGAGTGGCTGGAAGTTCCGCAACGCGTCGGTATGCAGGACCGCAAATACATCAACCAGATCGCCCAGTTCCTGAAAAACTGGGAACCCAAGAGCGACACGCGCCGCCTGCCCGAATTTCTGGAATATCTGGAATATTTCCAGCAGGCCAATGGCACCATCAGCTTGGAAGACGACGCCCCCGGCGACGCTGTCCAGCTAATGACCGTCCACGGCGCAAAGGGCCTGGAATTTCCCCATGTTTTCGTCTTGCGCGTAAATTCTCACGCTTTCCCCGCCCGCGACCGCGCTCCGCTCTTCGAATTTCCCGTGCGCCTCATGAAAGAGGAACTGCCCCAGGGCGATTTCCACGTCCAGGAAGAGCGCCGGCTCTTCTACGTCGCCCTCACCCGCGCGCAAGAGCGCCTCACGCTCACCACCGTTACCGAAAAAAAGAACAAGGTTCCCGTCTTCATCGAAGACATCGTGATGGATCCCGCGGTAAAGCGCCGCGACGTCCTTCTCCTCGCGCCCAAGGTCAAACCGAAGGAGCATCCGCAGACAGCCACGCCCGCTGCAGGTGGCGAACTCTTCCCCGCGGGCGAAGCGCCTCCGAAAATCTTCAGTCGCATCGCCAAATGGGCGGAAGTCTATCGACCGCCCGTTCCCGAACCGCTGAAGCTGAGCACCTCGGCCATCGAAAATTTCCGCAAGTGTCCCCAGCAGTATGCCTTCAGCTATTTGTGGGGATTGAAAGAAGGCCCGCGCGCCACGCTCAGCTTCGGCAGCGTCATGCACACCACCGTAAAACGCTTCCTGGAGCAACTGAAAAAGGGCAACAGCCTTCCCTTCGAAGAGGTCCAGCGCATCTACGAAACCGAGTGGAGCAGTGCCGGTTACGAAGACGAATATCAGGAAGCCGAATACAAAAAAGACGGCCTCGAGCAGCTCAAAACCTTTCATGCTTTCGTGCTCGCCGAAGCCCCCAACATCCTCGATCAGGAAAAACCTTTCGAACTGCCGCTTGAAAACGATGTAATTCTGGTCGGCCGCATGGATCAGGTGAACTCCCTCGGCCGCAATCAAGTCGAAATCGTCGATTACAAAACCGGCAAGCCCCGCAAGGAAGCCGATGCCCGTAAGAGTCTGCAACTCAGCATCTACGCCCTCGCGGCCAAGGAAATTTTCGAGTGGGATCCCGTCCGCCTCGCCTTCCACTATCTCCAGGACAACTCCACGCTGGTCACCACGCGCGACGGCAAGCAACTGGCCGACGCCGAAAAAATCGTTCAGGAAACCGCCGCCGATATCCGCGCCAAGCATTTCCCACCCAAACCGGGTTTCGCCTGCCGCGGCTGCGCCTATTCCCTAATCTGCCCCGCGCACGAAGAATCCCTCACCAGCCCGGCGGAGTAGAGCCGTTTTCCCCGCCGTGCGCCATTTATCTTGCCACCGTAAGTCCGCGCCATTAAAGCATGCGTGTCATCCTGAGGAGCGCCTGTCCGCCATAGCGCGAAGCGCGTAGGCGGACGCGACGAAGGATCTCAACCCGTCCGTCTTACCACTCGTCCGGGTGCCCCCATGCCGCCTTTGCATGTGGGTCTTCTCTTCCACTCTTCCACTCTCTAAACACAAAAGGCGCCCCGACAGCATCGAGGCGCCTCACTTCCAAATTCGTTTCGGATCGGACTACTTCGCCATCATTTTCTTCGGGGCCTTCTTCGCGGGTTTCTTCGCTTTCTTTGCCATTACCTTCCTCCTCGTTTGCTGCTCAAGCGCGGAGTGCTTACCGCCGGCAACTCCGGTTGGTAAACACCGTATACGGGCACGCACGTTAGGTGTCAAGCAGATTCCGCTTGGCCCGGTAAGTTTCCCGCTTATTTCTGCGGCATCGTCGAGAAGGTTCCGCCGTAGTAGCCGTCGCGGGCCAGCACCGTCAACCCCGAGCGCCTGACGCGCACTTCGATGCTGTGGTAATCCACCTTCCGATCGCCCCGAGGCGAATAGATCAACACGTACTGATTGCGCGCTTCTTCAGAGATCCGCGAGTAAAACTCCGAGAACGAATCCTGGCTCGCTCCATAGAATATATCCCCGCCGGTGTCGTGTGCGTATTCCACCAAGTGGCTGAACTTGCGATCGAAATACGCGCTTCCCGTGGCCACGCAATAGACCGTGATGCCCTGCTTCAGCAACTCCTCCTTCACTACCGGGTATTTATATTGGTTGAACTTGGTGCCGTTCTGGCCATCGGTAATCAGCAGGATGATCTTGCGCCGCTTCAGCGGATCGCGATCCTTCAGCAATAACGCCGCGTTATACACGGCGTCGTCCAGCGCCTTGGTCGGCTGGCCCTTCAGCGCCACCATCGACCCATTCGCCGCCGTATCCGGCGCTCCGGGTGCCGGAATATTGTTGATTGTCGGACCGTTAAACGGGTCTCCCGGCGGCGGCGCCGACGTACGCGATGACAACACCGTGCGGCGCAACTGGGTCACCAGCGCATCCTGATCCTTCGTGAATCCCTTTCCTTCGTGGAAAAACTGATCGAACCGCGCCACGTACGCCTCGTCGTTCGGCGCCAGTCCCCCTACAATCGACACCAGACTCGGCTCCACTTGCTGCTCATCCTTCTGCTTCAGGTCGTTGTCAATCAGCACCACCATGGAGATCGGCATGCTCTCGGTGTTTAACCGCTGGATTTGCTGCTCCACTCCGTCTTCGAACACGCGGAACTCGTCCCGCTTCAGGTCCGCCACCAGGTTCCCCTTGCTGTCCTTCACCGTCACCGGAACCTGCACGACTGAAACAGTCACATTGATCCTTTGTTGGCTCTGTGCAGGTGCTGGTGCCTGCCCTGTTCCGGCAGGCGCAGCCGGATTTTGTGGAGCGGTCGGCGGGTTCTGTCCCGAGCACACACTCCCACGGAAGAGAAAGGCCGCAGCCACTGCCAGCAACATGATTTTTCGTAGACTTTTCATAGTGTTCGAGCCAAACTCTCCGTGGCCAGAAGGGCGTTCTGCATTCTGGCAGCTTTGTAAGACGCATCCCCCCGGGCGGGTCGTTGCATCGTATGATTGCATACCACCCATGCGGTGAGACTTGTGTCGGCAACTGGCCAGCTCCCCTGGTCGAGCCGGACTTCTTTAAGGATACCCACAAACTGTGAGATTCGGGAATGCCAAGATTGATTTCTTCAAGCAGCTGACCCTGCGTACCTTCGCCTGCGCCGCGGCCCTTTCTCTCGCGGTTCCCGCGCTCCCGCAATCCCAGCAGACGCAGGAACCGATTCAAGCACAGGGTCCTGCCATCAAGGCCCAGGTCAACTTGGTCAACCTCTTTGCCACCGTCCGCGATAAGAATAAACGCATTGTCACCGATCTCAAGCAAGACGATTTCAAGGTCTTCGAAGACAACCAGCCGCAAACCATCTCCTTCTTCTCCAAAGAGATGAACCTTCCTATCACTCTGGGTCTGCTTCTCGATACTTCCGGCAGCGAACAATACATGCTCGGCTCTATTCAGGACGCCGGCGCGCGCTTCCTTAATCGCATCCTTCGCAAGGGCGACGAAGCCATGATCATGTCCTTCGACACCGACGTCGATCTCCTGGCCGACTTCACCGATGACCGTGGCATCCTGAATCGTGCCATCAACAAGGCCCGCATCAACACCCCCGGTGGCGGCTACATCGCCGGTAACCCCGGGCCCGTCGGCGGCCAAGACATGACCGGCACCGCGCTCTACGACGCCATCTATCTCGCGTGCGGCGAAAAATTGAACGGCGAAGCTGGCCGCAAAGCCATCGTCATTGTCACCGACGCCGAAGACGAGGGCAGCAAGGTCAAGCTGGAAGAAGCCATTGAAGCCGCGCAAAAGACCGATACCGTGGTCCACATCCTACTAGTCGCCGATCGCCGCTTCGGTGGCGGGCGGCCTGATATTGGCCACCACATCGCCGAGGAAACCGGAGGCCGCATGATCGTGGTCAACTCCGAAAAGAACCTGGAGGGGGCCTTCGACCAGATTTCCGAGGAATTGCGCAGCCAATACACGCTTGGCTACTACCCCACCAACAACGCTCCGGATGGCAAGTTCAGAAAAATTCACGTCGACGTAGATAATAAAGAGTACAAAGTCCTCGCGCGCAAAGGCTATTACGCGCCCCGTCCGTCCCGCGGGTAATCCTTAGCTCAACGCCACCTGCCATCTGTGTCGTGTGCGCTGCTCTCCGCCGCACTGCTGCATTGACCTCCTGCGACGCCTTGTTTAGTATCGCAAGGAAGCATTTTTCAGCTTCACTTTGTCCCCTATGGTCAATGAAACCGTCGGTCACTATCGTATCCTGCGCCAACTCGGCAGCGGAGGCATGGGCCTTGTCTACGAGGCCGAAGATACGAAGCTCGGCCGTCGCGTTGCTCTGAAATTCCTTCAAGACAGCAGCACCAAGGATCCCGCCGCCGTCGAACGTTTCCTCCGCGAGGCGCGTTCCGCCTCCGCTTTGAATCATCCCGGCATTTGCACCATTCATGCCATCGAAGAAAACGAGGGGCAGACTTTCATCGCTATGGAACTGCTCGAAGGCGAATCCCTCGAGAAGGTTCTCGCTCGTGGGCCTTTGCCCATTTCCCGTGCGATTTCCCTTGGTATCGAAGTCTCGGACGCCCTTGACGCCGCCCACAAAAAGGGCATCATCCATCGCGACATCAAGCCCGCCAACATTTTTATCACCGATCGCGGCAACGCTAAAATCCTGGACTTCGGTCTCGCCAAGCTCCTCGAGCCGGAAGGGTCCATGGAAGGCGAGACCATTGCCGGCACCCGCGACGCTTTCCTCACCAGTCCCGGCACCACCGTCGGCACCATCGCCTACATGTCTCCCGAACAGGCTCGCGGCGAGGCCCTCGACTCCCGCAGTGATCTTTTCTCCCTCGGTTCCGTGCTTTACCAAGCGGTTACCGGCACCCTTCCCTTTCCCGGTTCCACCTCCGCGGTCATTTTCGGCAATATCCTCCACACCGCCCCCGTTTCCCCCATTCAGCTCAACGCCAATGTCCCCGCCGAACTCGAGCGTATTCTCAATAAGCTTCTTGAGAAAGATAAGGATCTGCGTTACCAGGTTGCTGCCGAAGTTCGCGCCGACTTGAAGCGCTTGCAACGCGAATTGGAACCTGGCCGCCCCAGTTCTGATTCCAGCGTCTCCGTTCGCACTTCCAGCGACTCGGTGCGCACCTCGGCCAGCCAGTCCTTAGCCGCGGCAAGTTCCCCTGGCCCGGCTCAAACCGGCAGTGGCAGCAAGGTCTTGGTCGAAGCAGCCCAGAAACACAAACTCAGTGCCACCGCCATCATCCTCGGTGTGCTTGTGGTTGCGGCCGCCGCTGGTTACGGCATCTACAGCTTCCTGAAAATGGGCCACAAGCCGGTAGCTGTTCCTTTCGCCAAATTCTCCATCGAAAATGTCACCAATAACGGCCACATCTCGCGGGCGGCCATTTCTCCTGACGGTAAGTACCTGCTGCTTGCTCTCGAGGAAAACGGCGAACAATCTCTCTGGCTTCGCAACATTCCTTCCATGACCAATAAGCAGGTCCTGGCTCCCGAACGCACCCGCTACCAGGGGCTTTCCTTTTCTCCCGACGGCAACTACATCTACTTCCTCCGTCGCGATGAATCCAACGAAGCGGAATCTCAGCTTTACAGCGCGTCCGTCCTTGGCGGCACTCCCCACGTTCTCATCGAAGACGTGGACAGTCCCATCTCCTTTTCCCCGGATGGCCAACACTTTGTCTTTCTCCGCGAACTCCACGATTCTCCCAATTGGGACCTGTGGCAAGCCAAAGCTGATGGCACCATCGAGAAGGCCATCTTCCGCAATCGCCCGCTTTCCAGTGATGCCAACGTGCCGGCTTGGTCTCCCGACGGCAAGATCATCGTAGTGCCCACCGTTCAGCCCACCAAGGACGCCCTCGGCGCCTTCACCGCCATCGACCCCAACACTGGCCAGCAACAGGTGGCCGCCATCTCCCCCGACAAGATTTATCACCAGTCCGTGTGGATTTCCGACGGCAGCGCGCTGATCACCAGCATCATTCAGATTGATGCCGAGCATTTCAACGGGCAAATTGGACTCGTCAACTATCCCAGCGGCGATTATCGCCCCATCACCGCCGACACCAACAATTACAGCGACGTCGGCATCTCCAAGGACGGCCAGACTCTTGTGGCTCTTCAGAGTAAGTTGGACTTCAAGCTCAGCCTCGCTCCTGCTTCCGACCCCGACCAGTTGCATCCCATTCCCTTGCAATCGCAACTCCCGATTTGGCGCTGGCAGTGGATGCCCGACGGGCGCTTACTTCTTCCACAGGGCGGGAACTTTAAGGCCGTCACCGCCAAGGGCGAAGAAACCGTTCTACGCTCTGATCCCAAGCACATCTCTGATTCCATCGCTATCTGTGGCTCGGGGCGTTATATCGTGTTCCGCCTCATCGGCGCCACTACCATGGCTTCCGCCAACCTCGCCCGACTGGATATCAACGGCACTAATCAGATGCAGCTCACCACCGCGTTGAACAATCAACTCCCCCAGTGCGATAAAATCGACGATTGGGTCTACTTCATCGACAATGCCGACAACCGCTACATCAAACGCGTTTCCATCAACGGTGGATCCCCGGAAACCGTCCTAAAGTATGGCGTTAGCACTTATTCGCTGTCCCCCGATGGCAAAAACATCGCTTCGCTGGAGGTCCGCGAACTTGATCACAAGCTTATGTTGCGCATCGACAATGTCGACACCCACCAACTCACGTATAGCGATATCGATCAACGCGCGCTCCCGGATGACCTCGCTTACACTCCCGATGGCAAAGGCATCGTCTATCTCGTCCGCGAAAAGGGTGTCGATAATCTGTGGGTTCAGCCCCTTGATGGCAAGCCTTACCATCCCCTGACCCACTTCCAGAAATACCTCATCCGGCAGTTCGCTTACTCTCCCGACGGCTCGCAAATCGCCATCGAGTCCGCTGAGGACGAATCCGATGCCGTCCTCCTTCACAACGAATCTAAGTAACTTGTTCTTTTTTTCTGGGATTGCTTCAGCGTTCGCCGGAGCGGTGGCGCAGGCACTTTCGGTTGAGATCCTTCGTCGCGAAAGGCGCTCCTCAGGATGACAGGTGGTGTTATTTTGCAGGGAGACTCGACGGTGAGTGCGCGCAGTGGTAGCAGCGGTTGTATGCCGCTGGCCGGCGGGATAAACCCGCCGCTACAACCAGTCTACTGCCCTGACCCCGTCGCCTTCGCGGTGCCCTCGTTGCTCACCCGCGCGTAATACCCGCGCCGCGCTCGCACCTGGTAACCCTTGTGGTCCGGCACCAGAATCTTGATGGTGTGGTAGCGCCCGTCCACCGCGTGGTTCGTCGGGTTGTACGCGATCGAATATTGGTTGCGCAATTCTTCTCCGATGTCTTGGAACGATTGGTCCAAATCGTCCACGTGATACGGATAGAACGCACGCCCTCCGGTTTCATCCGCCAAATCCTGCAGTATCTTGTCACCTTCCGTCAGATGATATTTCCGGTTCCCGGTTCTTTCTTTACTGGGATCGTCCAGCGTGACCCACTCCGTACTCGTGCTGATGGTATAGATCACCACGCTGGTCCGTTGGGCCATCTCGATGGCTTCGGCGCGCGTGTGCGTCGACAAATTATCTTCGCCGTCGCTGATCAGAATCATCACGCGACGCACCACGTCTGGCTGGTCGCCCGGCGGACGCGGCGGATGGCTCAGTTCTTTGAAGCACGCATCGAAAATCGCGTCGTAAACCGCGGTTCCCCCGCCCGCCCTCGTTCGCAGAATATGATCGCGCAGCAGGCCGGTGTCCCCGGTGAACGCCTGGATGACCTGCGGTTCGTCGTCGAAGGTCATCACGAACGCCTCGTCCTTATTCCGCCGTAACACGCTATACAAAAAATTGTTCGCGGCGTCTTGCTCGAACTTCAGGCGGTCGCGGATGCTGTTCGAAGTGTCCAACAGCATGCCAATGCGCAAGGGCAGGTCGCTCTGCTTGCTGAAATATCGGATGTCCTGCGGAATGTTATCGTCCAGGACTTTGAAGTCCTGCTTCTCTAGATCCGGTACCAATTTATTGCGCCGGTCCAGTACGGTGAACAACACGTCCACCAAGTTCACCACCACCGGGATCGTGGTTTGGCTCTTTTGAATCTGTTCCTGCTCGGGCTTCGCGCCTGCTGGCGGCGCCGCGGCCGGTGGATTCTGGGTCTGCTGCGCAAAGAATGGCACCACCCCGCACAGCAGAACCACGAACAGCAGCGTGACTATTTTTGTTCGCATGTGTTCCGATTATAAGAAGCCGTGCAGCACAGCGTCAATTCGCTCCGTACTTTCTCCGGTCGCCGCCGCCAGCTTCCCCAAATACTCCCGCAACTCAGGTGGCAAGGGAGCCGTAAGCTCAATCCGTTTGCTGCTGTGCGGTTGGTCGAACCCAATCTTCGCCGCATGCAGGAAATTCCGGCCCAACGAAGGAAGCGTCGTTCGGCCCACGTGCAATTGCCCCGCTGCGCCGTACAGCGTGTCGCCCACCACCGGATGCCGCAGCGCTGAAAGGTGCACTCGGATTTGATGGGTTCGTCCGGTGTGCAGTTGTATCTGCAACAGGCTGGTTGCGTCGATCCGCGCCAGCACCCGCCAGTCGGTTCGCGCCGGCCGCGCATTTGGCAGCAAGTTCGCTCGCTGGGCGGTCATGCGTGTCCGGTGATTCGGATCGCGCGCAATCGCCAACTCAATTCTGCCCCGGTCTTCCCCCATGCTGCCCTGCGCCAGCGCGAGGTAGATCTTCTGGATCGCCCGCTGCCGGAAGGCTTCCGAAAGTTTCGCATGCGCGAAATCGTTCTTTGCCACAAGGACAATGCCGGACGTCTCTTTGTCTAACCGGTGCACAATCCCCGGCCGCAGCGGATCGTCCGATTGCGCCAGAGATTGTCCTCGCCCAAGCAGCGCGTTCACCAGCGTGCCGTGCGAAGTTCCCGCGCCGGCATGCACGCTCATTCCTGCCGGCTTGTTGACGGCGATTACATCTTCGTCCTCGTATAGCAGCTCCAGTGGAATCGTTTCCGGCTCGGCTCGCAGCGCCGGTCTCTCCTGGGGCACCACGTGGATCACGTCCTTCACGCGCACTTTGTGCGAGTCTTTGGCGGCCTTGCCGTTCAGCAGCACCAATCCTTCTTCGATCAACTCCTGCACCCGGGTCCGCGACAGCTCCGGAAAATGCGCCGCCACTACGCGGTCCAGCCGCGTCCCTGCCTCGTCCGCTTCCACCAGGAATTGGTGACGCGCTTCTTTCTCCACGGCCTCACCAGATGGTCTTGATACCAACCGCCTGTAATCGTCGATCGCGGGTTACGGCTGCACTAGCATCCCAGAGTGCGGAGACTTAACGCTTCGTGGAGTAATCGCCAGGCGTCAAGCGGCAACCGCCCGCTCTCCGTTAAGTAAACGATCTCAACCAGGGAAATGGCGGACAAGAACACCGGTGCATGCTTAGAAATGCTTTTGCGGATCGCCTCTAACGCAGGCGTCGACAATTTAAGCGGAGTGTGCAGGTACCAGATGGCGGAATGCGTGTCGAGCAGTGCGCTCACAGTTCGATATCTCGCGGAAAATTCCCCCACATTTCGCGCCGGGCCTGGACGATATCTTCTTCCGTGATGTGGATTTCGAGACCCACCCAGAGTCCCTCCAGGCTGCGGAGCGCCGCTTTCGTGCCGCCCTGTTCCAGAGATTTCACGAACTCCAGTACCGCGTGTTTCTTATCCGGCGGCAATTCGCGCACTTTTTCGACGAGTTTTTCCTCTAACGTCATCGCCTGCCTCGTTGCCCTTCAGTATACGCTCGTTTCCCAGCCAAACGCCGCACTCAAACCAGGCTCCCTGACGCCGCCAACTTCCCATACCAATAGCCCGAATCCTTGATGATGCGCCGCTGGTCCCGAAAATCGACATACGTCAGCCCGAACCGCTGCGTGTACCCCTCCGCCCACTCGAAGTTATCCAGCAAGCTCCAACAGTGATACGCGCGCACCTGCGAACCATCCTTCATCGCTCGTCCCAGCGCGCTGATGTATCCCCGCAGATACTCAATTCGCCGCGGATCTGGCACACGTCCGTGAACATCCGGCGCATCCAGGTACGAGCAGCCATTCTCCGTAATTTCCAGCACCGGCTTGTTGTACTCGCGCGTGATACGCATCACCAACTCATAGAAGCTGTCCGGCCACACTTCCCAGGCAAAATCTGTCAGCGGCCCTTGCGTGGCATCGAAAGCGTGTGCGCCAAACGCAGTCTCCCCTTGCCCTGGCGGAATGGCGGCAACCAGCTGCCGCCGGTAATAGTTGATTCCCAGGAAATCCAATGGCGCTTTGCAAAGTTCCATGTCGCCCGGTCTTACGCCCATGATTTCGTCTGGATTTCCAGCAGCGAACGCCTTCGGATACTCGCCTTTCAACGCTGGGTTCACGAACCACACGTTCCCGATGGCGTGCGCGCGGTCCGCCGCTTGCTTGTCTTCCACGCTGGCTGTGGCCGGTTCGCAGTTCGACATGCTGTACGCCGTACCCACCTGGAACTTTCCATTCACGGCCTTGATGACTTTGAACGCCTGGCCCTGGGCCATATTCACCACATGGCTCGCATGCATGGCCGCGCTAAAATCCTTTATCGCAGGTGCATGCCGGCCCCGCGCATATCCCAGAAACACAAACACCCACGGCTCATTAAAAATGCACCAATGCGAAACGCGATCACCCAGCGCCTTGGTCACCATCTCGGAATAATCGGTGAATCGTCCCACCATCTCGCGATTCGGCCAACCACCCGCATCCTGCAACGCTTGCGGCAAGTCCCAGTGATACAGCGTCGCCAGCGGCCGGATATTCGCCTCTTTTATCGTATCGGCCACGCGTTTGTAGTAGTCCAATCCTTTTGGATTCGGCTTGCCCGTGCCATTCGCCTGGATTCGCGGCCACGAAATCGAAAAGCGATAGCTCTTCACGTTCAGCTTTTTCGCGATCGCAATGTCTTCCTTATAGCGGTGGTAGGAATCGCAAGCCACGTCGCCGGTGTCCCCGCCCTTCACTTTGCCGACGGTGTGCGCAAACGTGTCCCAGATCGATACCCCTTTCCCGTCCTCATTCCATGCCCCTTCGATCTGGTAAGACGCCGTCGCCACGCCCCAAATAAACTCCTTGGGAAACTGGTACGGCACAAAAACGTTCGGCGCCTCCGGGAAACCCACGAAAGCGCCCGCCGAGACCGGCAGGGAGCTAACCGCGGCCGCGCCCAGCAGTCCGCCTATAAATTCCCGGCGAGGGAATCCGTTCGTGCGAGGAGCCATGCTTCCCCTCCTTCACTGAATCGTTATTTTAATGTTAATCCGAAGTGTGCTGCGGGAAGAATAGTACATCAATAACCAGGAGAATGGCGCCCACGGTTACCGCCGCGTCCGCCACATTGAAGGTCGGCCAGGGATTGAAAATGTGCCAGGGCAGAAAACGCAGCCAAACCTGCAGAAAATCAGTCACCGCCCCATGCACAATTCGGTCGGTCACATTTCCGGTGGCTCCCGCCAACAGCAGCGCCAGGCCCGCCGCGCTCAAGTTGTTCAACTGCCGGCTAGCCACCAACAACCAGGCAATTATCCCAATAATTACCACCGATCCGAGAATCAGCACATAACGCATTCCCGGTGACGAAGCATCGGCAAAAAAACTAAAGGCTATTCCCGGATTGCGTGAACGAATGAGCTCCAGAAAATGCGCCACCACCGTATGCGGAAAATACTCTTCCGGCCGCGACTCGATCCACGCCTTCGACGCGCGGTCCACAAATACCACGCCCAGCGTCAGCCACAACCACTGCAACCGCCGCGGAATAATCATGGATTCAAGTTTGTCCCGATCGAGGCCATCCGGTCCGCTCTGCGAAAAACAAAAATGCTGTCATCCTGAGGAGCGCGCCTTTCGCGACGAAGGATCCCAACCGACGCGTCTTGCCCGGTTGCTAACAGCATCGCGCTTTTGTTTTGTGCTTCTTTCACCTCATTCACTTCCTTTACTTCCTTCGGCTTTACTTCCTTCAATCTCCGCGATTGCCTCGCTGCATCGCTCGCAGATCGTCGGATACCGTGGGTTTTCTCCCACATGCACCGAATAATTCCAGCAGCGCTCGCACTTCTTCCCATCCGCCCGCTGCACCGTCACTTCCAGGCTCGGTACCGTCTCCGCCTTGAATTCTCCGGAGCCCGCATTGATCAGTTCCACTTGCGACACGATGAACAACCCCGGCAATTGCGCCAAATAATGCTTCAGCTTCGCCTTCAATTCCAAGTCGGCGTTCAGCAGCACCTTCGCTTCCAGCCCGGAGTTGATCAGCTTCTTCTCGTTGCGCGCTGCTTCCAGAGCCTTCAGCACTTCGCTGCGTACGCGTCCCAGCAATTCCCACGTGTCCACTTTCCCGCCGGAAAGTCCCGTGCGCAGTTCCGCCTCGCTGGGGAACAACGCCATATGCACGCTGTCCGGCTCGCCCGCCGCCTTCGGAAAATATTTCCAGATCTCTTCCGAGGTGAACACCAGGATCGGTGTCGCCAGGCGCACCAGCGCGCTCGTGATCTTCCACACCGCTGTTTGCGCCGAGCGCCGCGACTTGTTGTTCGGCGCCTTCGTGTACAAGCGATCCTTCAGCACGTCGTAGTAAAACGCGCTCAAGTCCACTACGCAAAAATCGTGGATCGCATGATAAATCCGATGGAATTCATACGACGCGTACCATTCCCGGCAGCGCTTCACCAGGTCCGCGGTACGCTCCAGCATCCACTGATCCATTTCGTCCAGTTCCGTGTTCGGCACTGCGTTCCGGCTCGGATCGAAATCAGCAAGGTTCCCCAACGCAAATCGAAATGTGTTGCGGATCTTCCGATATGCTTCGCTGAGCTGCGTCATCACCCGCTCGCTCATCTTCACATCGGCCTGATATTCCACCGACGAGACCCACACCCGCAAAATGTCCGCGCCCCACTTGTCGCAAATCTCCGAGGGCAGGATTACGTTTCCCAGCGATTTCGACATCGGCCGTCCTTGTTCGTCCAAGGTCCAGCCGTGCGTCACCACTTCGCGATACGGCGCCTTGTCCCGTACACCCACGGCGATCAGCAACGAACTGTGGAACCATCCGCGATACTGGTCCGGTCCTTCCAGGTACACATCCGCCGGCCATTCTTTGCCCTTCAACACCGCCAAGTGCGACGAGCCCGAATCGAACCACACATCCAAAATGTCATTCTCTTTGCGCCACTTCGTTCCACCGCACGAACACTTCGTTCCCGCCGGCAACAACTCTTCCGCCGAGTGCGTATACCAGGCGTCCGCGCCTTCTTTTTCAAACCACTTCACCACGTTGCGCAGCGCCGCAAAATCCTCCAGCCGTGTTCCGCACGCATCGCAATAGAACACGATGATCGGCGTGCCCCAAAACCGTTGCCGCGAGACACACCAGTCCGGGCGCTTCTCGATCATTTCGTACATGCGATCCTGGCCCCACGCCGGCAACCACTTCACCGTGGGAATCTGTGCCAGCGCTTCCTGCCGGAACGTTTCGGTGCCGCCCTTCTTCGCCTGGTCCATCTTGATGAACCACTGCTCCGTGGCCCGGAAGATCACCGGGTTGTGGCAGCGCCAGCAATGGGGATACGTATGTTTATAAGGATGATTCGCCAGCAGCGCTCCGCGGTCCGTCAGCAACTTCACGATAATGGGATTCGCCGTAAACACGTCCTTACCCTTGTATTCCGGCAAACCTTCCAGGTACACCCCGCGATCGTCCAGCGGTGCGTACACCTCGATTCCATACTTCTGCCCGGTCACGAAGTCTTCCGCGCCATGACCCGGCGCCGTGTGCACGATGCCGCTGCCTTGATCCAGCGTTACGTAATCCGCCAGCACTCCCGGCACCTGAATCGGCAGGAATGGGTGTTGAAACTTCATGCCCTCGAAATCTTGCCCCTTGATTCGCACCAGTTCGTGCACCTGTTTCAAGTCGCAATCTGCTTGCAGCGCCGCCACACGGTCCGCCGCCAGTAGTAATTTCCCTTTTTCTGTCTGCACCACCACGTATTCATAATCAGGATGAAACGCCAGCGCGCGGTTGTGCGGAATCGTCCATGGCGTGGTCGTCCAGATCACCGCGGAAACATCTCCGCCTAGCTTTTCCGCGCCGCCGGTTCCTCCTCCCACCACCTTGAACGTCACCCAGATCGACGGGCTGGTGTGGTCCTCGTATTCCACCTCCGCTTCCGCCAGCGCGGTGTTGTCGTGGATGCACCAATACACCGGCTTGCGTCCGCGATACACGTAGCCCTTTTCCATGAAATCCAGAAAGGCGCTGGCGATGGTCGCTTCGTATCCATGGCTCATGGTCAGATACGGATCATTGAACTGTCCAAACACGCCCAGCCGCTGGAAATCCTTCTTGTGTTGCTCCACATAACGCGTGGCGTAATCGCGGCAACGCTGCCGGAATTCTGACGGCGTCACCTTCCCTTTGCCGCCTAGTTCCTTCTCCACTTGCGTTTCAATCGGCAGTCCGTGGCAATCCCAGCCCGGCACGTATGGCGCGTAGTGCCCCGCCATGCTCTTCGACTTCACGATCATGTCTTTCAGGATTTTGTTCAGCCCCGTGCCCAGGTGAATCGTTCCCGTCGGATACGGCGGTCCGTCGTGCAGCACAAACAGCGGCTTCCCTTCGCGCACTTTCAGGATGCGCTCGTATAATTTCTCGCCCTGCCAAGCCGCCAGTTGCTTCGGCTCGTTCTGCGGCAGACTTGCCTTCATCGGAAAGTCCGTTTTTGGCAGGTTCAGCGTCTTCTTCAGTTCCAGTGGTTCGCCCATACGATAGCGTTATTGCATCCCTTCTAAACTCCGCCACTCTACGCCCTCGCAGGTCAGGGCAAAGTTCATACATCGGTTGTACGGCGGGAAATTCCGGAAGCAGTGTAACCACAAATGTTACCGCACTCAGCCCACAGACGAAAGCGCACCCCTATGGAGTGCGGCAGCGTGCCGCCGCTTTTACGGCCCACCCGCACGCACCCAACCTTACCGTAGCCCGCACACTCTCAACGTGTCCGAGTAGCGGCGGGTCTTCAGGCCCGCTCTTTCCCACGCTGCCGGATGTCCCGCGCTCTCGCCGCAGCCTGCAAACCCCATTTCCACACGCGCAACGCGCACGTCAAACCCTCCAACTCCTACCATCGAAATCTGTTATAATCCCCGGAAGCGGTGTCAGCCGTGCGGGGATCGCGCAACCTTTCCCAGCTAGCGCGAATCATAACGGCTGTGCGAACATTTCGCGGTAAAACCGCGTCTAAATGAAGCAGAGGGACAAAGGTGCCTGGAATTACTAACCTCCTTCCCGACGATATTCGACCGAAGCGCACGGGACCCGAAGAAGTCATTCCTGTGTCCGACGCCGCGTTGCCGAACTTCGGCACCCCGGCCATCCTAATTCCCGACAATTTCTGGTCCAATCTGAAGCAGTTCCTCTTCGAGCGCCCCGTCAAGGTCAGCGAGCGTAGCGACGTACCTTTTCACAAGAACACCTTCGGCTCCGGGCTCCGGGAAAATCTCCAGTATTTCTTCTCTTCCCCCAGTGCCCCAAAGACTGTCACCAACAAGCGTCTCGAGGTCGACTGGGGCGGGAATTTCGGCAGCTTCAAAGACCGCATCAAGGATTTCTTCAATCCACCGAAACAGGCGCCTCTTCCGGCGGGCATTAAGCCCATTAAGGTCAAGGACATCTGGTCCAAGGACGAGAATTTTGGGTACACTCAAGCCATCGCTTTTGCGGTGCATGCCGGTGTGATTGCACTCCTCATCGTGCCCTTGTTCATCTTCACCAGACCCACCAAGGCAGTCAGCAAGGTGAGCGCCGTGACGCCTATTGACCTTTCTCCCTATATCGCCAAGCTGCCCGCGGGTGCGGACAAGGCTGGCGGCGGTGGTGGTGGCGGTGACCGTTCACCTCTGCCTCCCACCAAGGGCAAGGCTCCGCGCTTCAGCATGACGCAATTTACTCCGCCAACCGCGGTCATCAAGAATCCGAACCCGAAGCTGGCCATGGATCCCACGCTCCTCGGACCACCGGATCTTAAGGTTGCCAATCCGAACCTTTCCAATTTCGGCGATCCCATGGCTTCTGTGGTGAATATGTCCAATGGACCCGGCGGTGGTGGCGGCATCGGTACCGGTGAAGGTGGCGGTATTGGCAGCGGCAGCGGCGGCGGTCTCGGCCCCGGCGAAGGCGGCGGCACCGGTGGCGGCAAATTCCATGCCGGCGTGAACGGCATTGGTATGCCCAGTTGTTACTACATGCCCAATCCTCCTTACTCAGAAGAAGCGCGCAAGGCCAAATACTCCGGCATCGTCCTGGTCGAAGCCGTCGTCAACACCGATGGCCACTTGTCCGACATGCGCCTGATTCGCAGCCCCGGCCTCGGCCTCGACGAGAACACCCTTACCACCATGAAGACTTGGCGCTGCAAGCCCGTCACCGGCCCCGGCGGCAAGCCCATTCCAGTCATCGTCCCCTTCGAAGTCAACTTCCGCCTATACTGATCAAGGTTTTCTCTTCGTAGGGGCGCAGCACGCTGCGCCACACGTTCGCACGGTCCCTGCGTCTTGGCTTGTCTCGTCTTTGTAGGGCGGGGGGCCGTTCGTTTTTCGCGCACCCAAAGTTCTCCCGACAATTCCCCAGAATCTTCTCCTATTGACATTCTATAGGTAGCCTCCTACCATCCTCTCCTATGCCGTTCCTCGAGAAACCCCGCGCCTTCTTCCGTAACCTCTTCTCGTCCCGCGCCATCGACGCCGATCTCGACAACGAAGTCCGCTCCCACCTCCAAATGCTAATCGACGAAAATCTTAGCGCTGGCATGCCCCCGGAAGAAGCCCAGCGCGCCGCCCGCCTCGAACTCGGCGGCATCGAGCAAGTCAAAGAGCAGGTCCGCGAGCAACGCCTCGCCAACTGCCTCCACTCCATCCTGTCAGACTCCCGCTTCGCCCTCCGCCAACTCCGCAAATCTCCCGCCTTCACCTCCGTCGCCATCCTCACTCTCGCTTTCGGCATCGGCGCCAACACCGCCGTCTTCAGCATTCTAGATGCGGTGTTAATTCGCCCACTCCCTTATCCGAGCTCCCAACGTCTGGTGAGGCTGGGCGCTCTCGATCTGAAGTCCGGCCTGTTCCTGGGCAAAACGTCCTATCCAGATTTCCTTGATTGGAACGCACAACCTGATCTTTTCGACAAACTCGCCGCCTACGAAGAAAAGACATTTAACCTCGCGGGAATTTCGCAACCGGAGCACGTCAAGGGTAGCGTGGTCTCACCCGATTTCTTCGAAACGCTCGGCATCCCGCCTCTCGCCGGGCGCTCCCTCGCCGCTGCCGCAAATCAGCAGGCCATCGTGCTGAGCAACTCACTCTGGTCTCGCGCCTTCGCGTCCGATCCGCGCGCCATCGGCAGTTCGGTCACCCTCGACGGCTACAGCTACGAAGTGCTTGGCGTCATGCCACCCGGTTTCCAATTTCCCGACCCGCAAACGGAACTCTGGGCCGCCATCACTCCCGTTCGTCCCGACCTGCGCGAAGAAATCGTGGCTCGCGGCAATCTGGAAATGTCTGTGATTGGCCGCCTCAACCCCGACGTCAGTGTGTCTCAGGCCCAAGCGGCGATGACTGTAGTCGCCAGCCGCCTGGCTCAAAAATATCCCGCTTCGAACCGCGACTTCGGGGTCAGGCTCGTTCCGCTGCCGGAAGACCTGGTCGGAAAATTTCGTCCCGCGTTAATCATCCTCATGGGCTCGGCGGCTCTCGTGCTCCTCGTAGCTTGCGCCAATCTCGCCAGTCTGCTTCTCTCCCGCGCTGTTGCCCGGCAAACCGAAATCGCGATTCGCACTTCTCTCGGAGCTACCCGCCGCAGAATCGTTTCGCAGTTGCTGACCGAGAGCCTGCTCCTGTCCCTCGTCGGCGGATCGCTTGGTGTGCTTCTGGCTTTCGTGCTCCTGCAAACCTTGGTAGCCTGGGTGCCTGCCGATATTCCCCGAATCTCCACCGCCCACCTGCATCCTTCGGTGCTGCTCTTCACTGCCCTGACCTCGGTGCTCGCAGGCATCTTGTTTGGCTTAGCGCCCGCCTGGCAGATTTCCCGCAACAATCTCCATTCTTCCCTTCAGCAAACTTCCCGCACCGCACCTGGGCGCAAGCGTATGACGAAGATCATGGTCGTCGCGGAGTTTGCGCTATCACTGATCTTGCTGTTCGCCGCAGGCCTGCTGGGCAAAAGCCTGCTTCTGCTTACGCGCGTCGATCCTGGTTTTCGCACCGATCATTTGCTGACCGTCGAGGTCTACCGGTCGATGACCGACGAAAATCGCCAAGTGAATTGGCGGAATTGGACCGGTTTTTACCAGCAGCTACTTGCTCGCATTCAAGCACTGCCCGGAGTGGAGTCCGCCGGCGCCACGCTCGCCTTGCCCCTGCAAGGGCACACCTGGACAGTCGGCTTTAAGCTCGAAGGCCACGCGTACAGCAGCCTGCTCGATCAGCCACAGGCCGAAGCGCGCATCGTCTCCAACAATTATTTCGATGTGATGAAAATTCCTCTCCGACGTGGGCGCTATTTCTCCGAATATGACACCAAAGACGCGTCTCACGTCACGGTCATCAACGAAACCACTGCCCGCATTTATTTTCCCGACCAAGACCCCGTCGGCCGCTTCATCCAAGTGCCCGCTTTCGGCGCGGACCAGTGCCAGATTGTCGGCATCGTTGCCGACATAAAGCAGAACAGCCTGAGCGACGAACCCGCTCCCGCTCTCTACCTTCCCTTCACTCAGGAAATCATGCCTTGGCAAACACTGGTGGTTCGTACCAAGAGCGATCCGCTGGCCCTCGCCGCGCTCATCCGCCGCGAAGTTGCCGCTCTCGACCCGGCACAACCCGTCGCTCGTGTCGTCACACTGGATCAGTTACTGCAAGCCTCCACCGCGCAACCTCGCTTTCGCACTTTTCTGTTGGGCAGCTTTGCCGCAATTGCGTTGCTTCTCTCCGCCATCGGCATCTATGGTGTGATGGCCTACGCTGTCAGCGGGCGCACCCGCGAAATCGGTATACGCATGGCTCTCGGAGCGCATCCCGCGAATATCCTCGCCCTGGTTTTTAGCGAAAGCGTAATCTTAACGTCGATGGGCGTTCTCTTCGGCCTCGCCGGTGCCTACTCCCTAACTCGCGTATTGAACAGCCTGCTCTTCGGCGTGAGCAGCACCGACCCGTCCACCTTTGCCGCGGTCACGCTGCTTCTCGTTTTCGCGTCCCTGCTCGCCAGTTACATCCCCGCACGCCGCGCCACCCGTGTCGATCCGCTCACAGCCCTGCGCTACGAGTAGCCGCTTGTGTTGTTCGCAATTCCGCTAATCCATTCGCCAACGCCAAGGCAACCCGCTTTCGTCTTTTAACCTCTCACTGTGCAGTCGTCGCGGAGCACACCATGGTCGCTCTTCCCGGTGGTCCCCAATTCCATTTCGACCTGATCGATCATCGCGTCCGCACCCGGGGCGCCCAAACCTTTTCGGCCGGCTTACACGTTGTGATCATCGCTACGCTCTTCTTCGCCATCGCCTCTGCGCCCACTCAACCGCCGCTTCGCACTTCCACTTTATATGGCCTAACCAACAAGCTGCTCCCCTACCTTCCTCCACCCGATTCCAGCGGCCATCCTTCTCTTGGTCGCTCCAGCGGCGGCGGGGAGCAAGATCCGCGCCCGACGCGTTCCGGCAACTTGGCTCTCTTTTCTTCCATGCCTCTGGCGCCGCCGCGGCTCAATCGCAATCCGAACGTGGCGCTGCCCGCTCCTCCCGCCGTTCTCGATCCCAACGCCCCAGCCAGCGTGGCCACGGTTACCAATCTCAGCCTCCCTTGGATGAAGTCCGACACCGATTCCGCCGGTCCAGGTCGCGGTCACGGTTTTGGGAATGGCGAAGGCGGCGGCATGGGCGACAACAACGGTTCGGGCGCTGGAGTAGGCGACGACGCTGGCCCTTACGCCAACGTCGCCTCTCCCGTAACTTGTCTCTACTGCCCTGAACCCGGCTACACCGAAGAAGCCCGCAAAGCGAAACTCCAGGGCAAATTGCTTCTCGAAGTCTTAGTCGGCGCCGACGGCCGCGCCACCCGCATTCGTGTCCTGCAAGGCCTTGGCTTGGGTCTTGACGAACTAGCCGCTGCGGCCATTCGTTCCTGGCGTTTCTCCCCCGCGCACGACGCGAACAAACGTCCCGTGCCAGCGTGGGTCACCGTGGAAACGCACTTCCAACTCTACTGATTTCCGCTGTAATCTTTGGCCCCCTAGCGGCTTTCCACGTCGCGGAAAAACCACTGTTTCTAGGAACCAAAGGCGTTCCGAGTCTGTGCGAGATCCCACGTTTTTCGTCAGGGCACGATTTTACAGCTTGCTGAAAAATGTGTCTGGCACCGGGGGTCGGAGCTTTAGATCAATTGGGCTTCAGCCCCCGAGAAACTGCTTTTCGACTTTTTCCGCAAAGCTCGCAAAATCAACGGGGCTTCAGCCGCTGAGGGCCGTCCCTGCGCCTCTGCGGTATCTTTGTCTCGGGCTCTCAAAAGAGCCAGCGCGACAGCACGCGTTTTTATGTCAGGGCACAACCAAAGCCTGGCGCAAGCAAGCTCTAGTCGTGCCCCAACTCTTACAGCTCGTCAATTGCCTTGGCCGCCTTGTGAATTACCTCCGCGATGTCCCGTAACAATTTCGCCGTAACGTTGTTTCGCGAGCAACGCGCCCTCACCGCGCGCCCCAAATCCTCAAACGCTTTCAGCAATTCCGGCGCGCGCCCGCGCTCGAAGTTCTTACCGGCTTCGTCGATGCGTTCGAACAACTCTGTAGCGCGTGCTTCGTGGGCCCGCAGGTATTCCCTGCCCTCCTCCGTCACCGCGTACACCTTCTTGTTGTTTTCCACGGTCCCCGCTGCCAGCCCTTCTTCTTCCAGCATCGTCAGCGTCGGATAGATCACCCCGGCGCTTGGGGTGTACCCGCCCGCCAGGCGTTCTTCCATGGTCTTCATCAACTGGTATCCGTAACTGGGCTGCTCGGAAAGCAGCTTCAAAATCACGATCTTCAAATCGCCGGCGTCGAACAGGCGTTCCCGCCCGCCGAATCCTCGTTCGAATCCGCCACGGCCTCCAAATCGCTCAAAGCCGCCGCGCCAGCGCCCGCGCATGCCAAATCCGCGGTCTCCACGTTCGTGGCGGCACGGACCATGTCCATATCCGAACGGTCTGCGCTCTCGTTCTTCCCTGCCGCCTTCCTGGCGCTCGCCGCGCTCGCTTTCTCTTTCTGAATCTTCTCTATACCTCATAACTTACTTGTCCTTTCCTCGCGCCGCTAAAGATATAGCGCAAGATATAGCTACAATATATCTTACGATATATCTTTCGTCAACCCTCATTCCATCGCCCTTCCCCGCCTCGCCCTAGCCGTATTAGACAACCTCTCCTTGACTGCCAAATCTCGCTCTTCATCAATCTGCTACGATGACTCCCATGCGAAAGTCCCCACGCGTTCTTTTGGCGATGGCCGCCGTCTTGCTTCCCGCTCTTCTCTCCGCCCAAGTCAAGACGGGTTCCATCGATCTTTCCGTACACATCACTCCCACCGGAGCGCAACCCGAACCGGTTCGCCAGTTCACTCTCTACATCCTCACCCGCAGCTACGCCGACGTCGTCAAAGACGTCGCCGGGGAACAAATTCTGCCCACTTGGGACGAATTTATCGACAAGCAGAGCTACTCGCCGCCCATGAAAAAATGGCTCAAAGCTCACAAGGAAGTGGACCTCTCTTCCATCGACATCGATCGCTCCCTCACCACCGACGACATTATGAACATTCCCGAATTTTTCGATGCCTACGAAAAAAACAATTCCGGCGGCGTCACCAAGGGCTTGCCCATGCCCAAATACAAAGACGCCGACAAAACCGCCAATCCCGAAAAATATGAGAAGCTCAAGCAAGAGTGGCTCGACGAAACCCGCCACTTCATTGACACTCACCCGAGCACCGTCCAGGGCATTGAGCTCGAGCTCACCGACATCAATCCCAAGACTCCCTGGGACACTCTCCACCTCAAACACAATTCCCGCACTTCTCAACTTGCACCCGACACCGCCCAGCTCAAGTATCTGGTCACCAAAGTGGTCACCAACCTCGATGGCCATGCCTCCGTCGACGGCATCCCGGGCGGCAAATACTGGGTCAGCTCTTTGGGCATGGACGCCACTTCCGGCGACCGCCGCTTCACTTGGGATGTTCCTTTCACCGTGCAGCCGGGTCAGACCATTCGCGTCGACCTCAGCAATCTGAACGGCACCGACACACGCGCTGCCTCGGCCACACCTTAGAGCCTCTTCCCAACCTGCGGTATTATCCTTGCCGTCATGGGCACACCCCTGCTGTGGGTTGCGTTCAATCTATTTGTGCTTCTCGCTCTCGCCTTGGATTTAGGCGTTTTCCATCGCAAAGCCCACAAACTCTCCTTGCGCGAAGCCGCCTTTTGGAGCGCCGTCTGGATTGGCCTCGCTCTGTCCTTCGCCTTTTTTGTCTGGCACTGGCACGGTTCGCAGCGCGGCCTCGAATACCTCACCGGCTACGTCATAGAAAAAGCGCTTAGCATCGATAATCTATTCGTTTTTCTGGTAATCTTCCGGACCTTCCAAGTCGACGAAAAAGTCCAACACCGCGTTCTGGAGTGGGGCATTCTCGGCGCCCTGGTCATGCGCGGCATCATGATTGCCGCCGGTGCCGCGCTCATCTCCCGCTTCCACTGGATTCTCCCCGCCTTTGGCTTTTTCCTCGTCTACACTGGCCTGCATATGCTCTGGAAGCATGGCCAGCAGGTGCACTATGAGCGCAATCCCATCTTCCGTTTCGCCAGCACCCATCTCCGCGTCACCCGCGAATACCACGGCGCCAGCCTGTTCGTACGCCAAGCCGGACAGCTTTTCGCCACTCCGCTCTTTCTGGTCCTGCTCGTCATCGAAATTTCCGACGTGACCTTCGCGGTCGATTCCATTCCCGCCATCTTTGGTATCACCCGCGACCCCTTCATCGTTTACACCTCCAACGTTTTCGCCATCCTCGGCCTCCGCGCTCTCTACTTTCTCTTGGCGGACCTGCTCAGCTATTTGCGCTATCTCGGCTATGGCTTGGCGCTGGTTCTGATGTTTATCGGTGTGAAAATGGTGATCGAGCCGTGGCTGCACATCCCTGTGCATATGTCTTTGGCCATCGTCGCCGCGATCTTGCTGATTGCCACGGTCTTTTCGCTCTGGGCCGGCCCGCGATCCGTTTCCTCGCAAAAACCGCGATCGTAAGTGCGAGGTCTCCGCGCCCTCTGCGCCTTTGCTCTCTCTGCGTTAAGCCTTTTCCAAAACTGCCTAAGCTCCCGCTCCGCTCTTCGACGAAAACTTCCCGCTCGCGCTCGCATCCGCCGGATTGGCCGCTGCGCTCAGCGTCTGCCATGCCCGCAGCACTTCCCCCACGGTCCACCCCTGCGCGATCGCTCCCGACGGCACAAACGGCGCGTCTCCCGAATAAATCTCGCCGAGCGTGCCCAAGCCCGCCCCAGAGATACTTCTTCCCAGGGGCTCCAAAAAACTTTGCGCCAGGGCCGCATCTTTGTATACGCGGAAATGGGCCAGCGCAAACGGCCCTAGCAGCCAGCCCCACACCGTCCCCTGGTGATAGGCGGAATCGCGTTCGCGCTGTCCACCTTTACATTGCCCCTTGTACCCCGGCTCAAACGGACCTAGGCTGCGCAACCCAACCGATGTCAGCAACTGCGCCGCCACAATCTCCAGCACTCCCTCTTGTTGGGCCACCGCAAGCGGGCTCACCGGCAACGACAGCGCGAAGATTTGATTCGGCCGCAGCGTCGCGTCCTTCTCCCCCGAAGGCGTGTCAATCACGTCGAAACAGCAAGATCGCTCGTCATTCCAGAATTTCTGAAAGCTTCTCGCCGCCTTTTCTTCCAGCCTCTCGTAGCCTTCCGCCGGCCTCTCCAACACCCGTGCAAATTGCGCCATCGTATGCAGCGCATTAATCCACAGCGCATTGACCTCCACGGCCTTGCCTGTTCGTGGCGTCACCACCCAATTCCCGATCTTCGCGTCCATCCACGTCAGTTGCACTTCCGCATTTCCCGCGTACACCAGCGCGTCCGCCGGATCCACTTTGATGTTGTAACGCGTCCCGTGCACGTGCGCGTCGATGACACCCGCCAACGTTGGATACAGTTGGCTAAGCAATTCCAGGTCCTGCGTCGCCTCCCAATATTGCCGCATCGCCTCGAACAACCACAGCGTGGCATCCACCGTGTTGTAGCCCGGAGCGTTCCCGTCATCCGGAAAATTGTTCGGCAGCATCCCGCCATCCACGAAACCCGTCAGCGCCAGCAGAATCTTCCGCGCCACTTCCGGCCGCCCCATTGTTAGCGTCAACCCCGGCAGCGCGATCATCGTGTCGCGCCCCCAGTCGTTGAACCAGTGATACCCCGCCACAATGCTTCGCCCCTCCGGCTCATTCTGCAGCGCGCGCTTCACGATGAACTGGTCCGCCGCCAGCACCAACTGCCACAGCCAACTCGGCTCTTCCTCCGCCGAATTTCCGCACATCCTCGCGTGTTGCGTCTGCCAGTTCTGGAACAACTTCATTTCGTGCGTCGATTGCTGCGTCAGTGCCTCTTCCCCATCGAGCGCTGCATGTTCTTCCGTGCTCAGCACAATCGTCAGGCTTTCTCCCGTGCGCAGGTGTCCATGAAATTGTCCGGCGTAGTAGCGGTCCTCGTCGTCGTCCAGCCCGCGCTCCTGTTCCACGGGCAGAAAGTAGTCGCGATACCACTCACCGCGTGGCACCCACGATCCGCCGGCACTTTTCACATAGAGGGGCGTGGCGCCCGCAAACGCAATCACCCGCAGACCGTTCTCCACGTCCTCCACGCGTGCCGCCCAATTTGCTCCTTTTGTGGTCTGATGAAAATCCCGATAATTCACCAGCGCCTTCGCATCCATCTCGATCCCAGGCGCACCGCGAACCAGGCTATACCGCACGTAAGTCGTGTTTTCTCCCTGCTTCATCCACACGCGCTTTTCCAACAACGCGTCTTCCAGCGCGTACCGCCACACCGGCTTCGATCCTTCCAGGTGAAAGCTTTCGATTTGGAGGTATCCGCTCGGCGAAACGAACCCGCTCTTCCAGCGATTCGTCCCCAGGGAAAACGTGGAACCACGATACCGGATGATTTCGTCCAACGCGTTCACCAGCACCGTCCGCCGCACCGGCGGCTCCAGCGCGGCCACCAGCAACCCGTGGTATCTCCTGGTCGTCGTGCCCGCTACGGTTCCGCTGGCGTATCCGCCCAGTCCGTTGGTCACCAGCCATTCGCGCCGCTCTGCTATTGGCAGTTCGCCGCATACTTCGCGGCCGAACTGCACCTCCGCCAGGAGGGACATGTTCACTCTCCACTCTGTTCCAGCAATTTCGCCACTAACCCCGTCCACCCCGTCTGGTGGCTTGCTCCTAACCCCGCTCCGTTGTCCCCATTAAAATATTCGTAGAAAAGAACCAGATCACGCCAGTATGGATCCTTGTTGAATAATTCGTGATTCCCTGCGAACGGCCTCTTCCCGTTTTTATCCCGCAAAAACAGTCGCGTCAGCCGCCTCGAAATCTCCGCGGACACTTGCCAAAGATCACTCTCTTTCCCCGAGTACGTCGGGCACTCCACCTTGAATTCCTGCCCGTAGTAATGATGGAACTTCTGCAGCGATTCAATCAGCAGATAATTCAACGGGAACCACACCGGACCGCGCCAGTTCGAATTCCCTCCAAAAATCCCGGACGACGATTCCGCCGGCTCATAATCCACGCGGCTCACGTGTCCATCCACCTGCACTTCGTAGGGATGGTCGAGGTGGTACCGCGACAACGCGCGGATCCCATGTGCAGACAAAAACTCCCCTTCATCCAGCATTCGCTTCAAGATCCGCTTCAGTTGTTTGCGGTTCGCCAACGACAGCAGCCTCCGCACTCCTCGCGGTGATCGCTGCGTCATTTCGATGTGTTCCGGCACGTCCGCGTGATTGTCCATGAACCACTGCATCCGTCGCTTGAATCCTGGCAAGCGTTCCACCACTTCCGGTTCCAGCGTTTCCACCGCAAACAGCGGAATCAGCCCCACCATCGACCGAATCTTCATGAAATAATCTTCACCGTTCGGCAGGTGCAACACGTCGTAATAAAAACCATCCTCGTCGTTCCACAACGACCTCCCGTTTGTGCCGATGTCGTTCATCGCGTGCGCGATGTGCACGAAATGTTCGAAAAATTTGCTCGCTACGTCCTCGTAGGCCAAATCCTCTTTCGCCAATTCCAGCGCGATCGCCAGCATGTTCAGGCAATACATCCCCATCCAACTCGTCCCATCGGATTGTTCCAGGTGGCCCCCCGTTGGCAGCGGCGCCGACCTGTCGAACACTCCGATGTTGTCCAGCCCCAAAAATCCTCCCTGGAAAATGTTGTGCCCTTCCGGGTCTTTTCGATTCACCCACCACGTAAAGTTCAGCAGCAGCTTGTGAAACACTTTTTCCAGGAATCCTCGGTCCCCCACTCCCCGCATGCGCCGGTCGATTTTGTAGACCCGCCACGCTGCCCACGCATGCACCGGCGGATTCACGTCGCCAAACGCCCATTCGTATGCCGGCAGTTGACCGTTCGGGTGCATGTACCACTCTCGCAGCAGCAGAACCAATTGCTCCTTCGCGAAATCCGCATCGACGATCGCCAGCGGTATGCAGTGGAACGCCAGGTCCCACGCCGCATACCACGGGTATTCCCATTTGTCTGGCATCGACAACACGTCGTCGTTGTATAAGTGCCCCCAATCTTTGTTTCGCCCTAGCAACCGGGGTTCTGGCGGCTTTGGTCCCGCCGGGTCGCCTTCCAGCCACGTTTCCACGTCATAGTGGTAGAACTGCTTCGACCACAGCATTCCCGAGTACGCTTGCCGCATCACCATCCGCGCGTCCGGCGACAGATGCTTCGGTATCCGCGATTCGTAAAATTCGTCTGCTTCCTGGATCCGTTGGCGAAACACCTCGTCGAATCCTTCCCCGAAATTGTCCGGCGCCAGCGCCCCTATTGTCGTCGTATGCTGCCCCGCTGCGGCGTTGCTTCCGACCCACGGCAATTCCGGATCCATGCTCCCCAGCGGGTCCAAATCCGTCAGCCGCAGCTTCATCGTTGCCGATTCTCCCGGCCCCAGGCGCCAGACCGCATGCGCCGCCATCTTCGTGCCCGTCAGCCCCGGGTTCACCGCATTCTTTTTCCCTTGCACCACATACTCATGGAATGCGTCTTTCACATGCGGCACACGCTCCCGGTAGTTAAACAACTTCACATAATTCGTCTCATTCTCCGTAAACAGCAACTCCGGATTGCCTTCCGCCAGCAGCCACCGCTTTCCGTACTGCCAATGTTGCACCTCCACACAAGCGGCCCCGTTCAGGTCTCCGCTTTTGCGCACCACCGGACGCCGCAAATCCTTTCCCCATGACCACGTGTTTCGAAACCATAACGTCGGCAACACGTGCAGCTCCGCCGCTTCCGGCCCCCGGTTATGCGCCGTCACCCGCATCAATATGTCTTCCGAATTGCTTTTCGCATATTCCACGAACACATCGAAGTAGCGGTCCTGCTCAAACACTCCGGTATCCAACAGCTCAAACTCCGGCTCGCCCCGTCCTCGTTTTTGGTTTTCTTCGATTAACTGCTGGTAGGGAAACGCCGCCTGCGGATACTTGTACAGCATCCCCATATAGCTGTGCGTCGGCGTGGAGTCCAAATAAAAGTACTGCTCTTTGACGTCCTCTCCGTGGTTCCCTTGATTTCCCGTCAACCCGAACAGTCGCTCTTTCAGAATCGCGTCGCGCCCATTCCACAGCGCCAACGCCAAGCAAATCATCTGGTGACGGTCGCTGATTCCGCCCAGTCCGTCCTCGCCCCACCGGTACGTACGCATGTGCGCGTGGTCAAAAGGGAAATACTCCCATGCGGTACCGTTTGCGCTGTAATCCTCGCGCACCGTGCCCCACTGCCGTTCGGAAAGATACGGCCCCCATCGCTTCCAATGTTTCTTGCGGTCTCTCGCTTCTTCCAATCGTTGGTCTTCCGCGGTCTGCAATCTCGGCATTTCCGGCACCTGTGCACAACGGCCCTACATATTCGCATCATTCCCGATGTCCGCACTAGGCCGAACTCCAAACGGAGTTCCGCCCTTCTCCTCTTCACCCGCCAGCAACTTCCCATTCATCAAACCCGCGCTTGGAATTTCGCCTTCTCTTCGTGCTATTTATCACCCGGTCATTGATAACAAAAAAGGCACTTTGCCACAGCCTTCAGATTCAAGTATCGTTTCCCACGTACAGAGGCATCTGGGGTCGTGTCGACTAAGGTTTGGGTGTGAATCCTCGCCCGCTGATGCATCTCTGCCGCCCTTTCAGTCAAGGCATTTGTCTTGCAAGCCTTGCCTCTGACTTTCGAAATTTTGTGTTGGTTCAACGCTGAGGAGGCGTCATGAATAGAAGGCCTAGTGAATTGGCACTAGTGGTAGTTTCGCTGGTGTGCGTTTTGGTTTTGGCTGCTTGCAACTGCGCTCCCACTTTGCGATACATCACCATCAGTCCTTCCGGTCCCACCATTGTCATCGGGGCCCAGGAACCTTTCACCGCCACTGGTTATTACAGCAATGGCGCCGTCACTCCCAATATCAGTGTGTCTTGGAGTTCTTCTAATACCGCCGTCGCCAGCATCAATGGCACTTCCGGCGTGGCCACCGGTCTCACTGCCGGCACCACCACCATTACCGCTACTGCCCTCGGCATCACTTCCACCACCACTACCCTCACCGTTGCGCCACCCACAAGTATCACCGTGACCCCAGCCAGCACCGTCATTCCCGCTACCGGCACGCAGCAGTTTGACGCCATGGCCAATTATTCCGGTGGCTCCCAAGACGTCACCGCTTATGTCACTTGGGCCGCTGCCAATACTGGCGTTGCTACCTTCAGCACCACCACGGCTGGCTTGGCCAATGCAGTTGCCGCTGGCACCACCCAAGTGACTGCTACTCTGGATGGCATCGTGGGCACCGCCAGCCTGACCGTCACTAACGGCACCTCCTTGGTGGTCACTCCCACCAGTGCCAACATCGCCGTCGGCAACTCCACCACTCTCACGGTGATGGAGCTACTCCCGAACAACACCACCCAGCCGGTTACAGGCACGGTCGTTTGGTCCTCGTCCACCCCCGCGCAAGCCAACGTCGTTCAATACGGTCCGGCAGGCGCAGGCATCGTCACCGGCTTCGCTTCTACTGGTTCCAGCACTGTTATGATTTCCGCCACCGAAGGCGGGCTGACGACCACCACCCCCGCAGCTATTACCGTCGATCAGGGCACCTCGCAATTCGCCTACGTTTCGAACAACACTGGTTCGGCGTCCAACGTTCAGTCCTTCACCGTGACCGCGGGTGCCACTCCCTACTTGGCTCCTTTGGCCAGTACCAACACTCCCGACGGCAGCAGCCCGTGGCAAACCGTCATTGCCCCCAACGGCCAGTATCTCTTCACCACCAGCACGCTTCCTGGCAGCACCGTGGTGACCCCGTATGCCATTGCCGCCAACGGTTCACTGACCGCAGGCACCCCAGTCACCATGACCGCTAGCAGCGACATCATTTACGAACTTGTCGATCCTTACGGTCGTTTCCTGTTCGTCGCCGATGAACTTACTCCTTCCACAACCGGCGGCATTTACGTCTACACCATCAATCAAAGCACCGGCGCTCTCACCTTGGTTCCCGGCTCGCCCTTTACCGCCAATCTCAATGTTCCGGCTGGCCTCGCCATCGATCAGACCGGCACTTACCTCTATGCCTCCAATTATGGCAACCCGGGTGGTACGCCTGCTGCCCCCGGGACGACCCTGGCTGCCTTCCAGGTTAATCCCACTACCGGCGCTTTGACTGCGCTCACCACTCAACCGCCCACCAACGGCTTGAACGCTCCAGCGTTCATGTCCTGGGATCCCACCGGCACTTATCTCTACGTGGCCAACTTCGCCAACACCCCGAGCGTCTCTAGCTTCACCCTTGGGGCCAACGGTGCGCTTTCCGCGTTGACCACAACGACTATCACTGGCGCCACCGCCCCCTTCACCACCGCGGTCTCGCCCAACGGGACCTACCTCTACGTCCTCGATTACGGCCCAACCTCCGGCAACGGCGCGGTCTACGGCTTCACCCTCTCTTCGGGTGTCCCGGGTTCCTCGCCCATCACCGCTGGCGGTAATGCTGTAGGTAACTCTCCCGTGGGCATCGCCATCGATCCCTCAAGCTCGCTCCTTGCGGTCGCCAGTTCTGGATCGAGCGACATCAATCTGTTCACCATCGGCTCCACCGGTGCGCTCACTGCTCCCACGCCGCCCACAATTTCCACCGGCAGCGGCAGCGTCCCGTTCTTCGTCACCTTCTACAACACCTTCTAGTGTTGCTAGAGCAAACTTCGTGAGTTGTGTCCCTTAGGGGACACAACTCACCTCAAAAACCAAAAGGGGTGGCTTCCGCCACCCCTTTTCTTATTTCTTTTGTAGCGGCCGCCCTCTGCGGCGGGCGCCTCTTCTACCCCAAACTCATACCTACGTCGCCTCATTCCCCGTACGGCACCCAAATGTTCTTCACCTGATACGCGTGCTCCAGATACCACGGTCCTTCCCCTTGGCTCCGGTCAAAGAAATCAATTTTCCGTCCTTCATTCGTCCAGACCTGCTTCAGATTCCCAATCGACAGCGCCTTCGCCGCCGCACATGCCTCCGCATCTCCATAGCACCAGATCGCATCGACATCATCGTGCTCCGCCAGCACCTTCAACAATTCGTTTGTGCGTCCTGTCACCAGGTTCACCACTCCGCCCGGCAAATCGCTTGTCTCCAAAACTTGATAAATATCTCCGGCAATCAACGGGTACTGCTCCGACGGCACCGCCACCACGGCGTTTCCCGCTCCGATCAGCGGCAGCACCAGCGACAAAAATCCCAGCAGTGGCGCCTCTGCCGGGCAGATCACGCCCACCGTCCCCACCGGTTCATTCATCGCAATCGAAACATTCCGGAACGGTGGATTGTGTACCGCGCCATCAAACTTATCCGCCCAACCCGCATACGCAAACAGCCGTTCCACGCTCTGGTTTACTTCCTGCGCCGCTTGCTTCTTTCCCACGGCGCCCGCCAGCCGCCCTGCAATTTCCCCCGCTCGCTGTGAGAGGTTTTCCGCAATGTAATACAGCACCTGTGCGCGGTTATGCGCCGTGGTCTTCGCCCAACCCTCCGCCTTCCGCGCCGCCTCCACCGCGTTTCGAATATCCTTCCGATTCCCCAGCGGCGACTCTCCCAGCAGTTTCCCATTCTTCGCGCGCACCTCCACGCTATACCCGGAATCCGGCCGCGCCTGCTTCCCGCCAATGTACAGTTTCACTGTGCGATCCACCGTGGGGTTCGCCACTTCCACCGCTTCACTGCGTTTCCCTCCGCCATTTCGCAGCGCCGGCGCTTTCCGGAACCATGTCGGCTCCAGATACTCCCGCAAGCCCTCCTTGCCTCCCTCTCGTCCGTACCCGCTCTCGCGATACCCGCCAAACCCGCATGACGCGTCGAACAGATTCGTGCTGTTCACCCACACCACGCCCGCTTTGATCTGCGCCGCCGTTTGCAGCGCCACGTTAATGCTCTCGCTCCACACGCTCGCCGCTAGCCCGTACGCCGTGTTATTCGCCAACTCCACCGCTTCCCTCGGCGTCCGAAACGTCATCACTGCCAGCACCGGCCCGAAAATTTCCTGCTGCGCCACGATGGACGTCGGATGCACATTGCTCAGCAGCGTCGGCTTGTAATACAGCCCGCGCCCTGGCAACGCCACCTCCGGCTGCCAGCATGTCGCGCCCTCGGCAACACCTTGCTTCACCAGCCGGTCGATTCGTTCCAGTTGCACCCGCGCCACAATCGCTCCAATGTCGATGGCCTTGTCCAGCGGCGCGCCCACTCGCAGCGTGCTCATCCGCGCCTGCAGCTTCTTGGTCAGTTTTTCCGCCACGCTTTCCTGCACCAGCAAACGCGAACCCGCGCAGCATACCTGCCCCTGATTGAACCAAATTCCGTCTACCAGTCCTTCTACGGCCCCATCCAGATCCGCATCCTCAAAAATCACGAACGGCGACTTGCCTCCCAGTTCGAGCGACAGTTTCTTGTGCGACCCCGCCGTTGCTTTCCGAATCGCCCGGCCCACTTCCGTCGAGCCCGTGAACGCGATTTTATCCACGTCCGGATGCTTCACCAGCGCTTCGCCGGTCGATCCATCCCCCGTGACAATATTCACCACGCCCTTCGGCAAGCCCAATTCACTGCAAATCTCTGCGAACGCTAGCGCCGTCAGCGGTGTATATTCCGCCGGCTTCAGCACCACGGTATTTCCAGCCGCCAGTGCTGGCGCGATTTTCCATGCCAGCATCAACAGCGGAAAATTCCACGGAATGATTTGCCCTACCACGCCGCACGCTTCGTATCCCGGGAACTCTCGCTCCACCAGTTGCGCCCACCCGGCGTGGTAATAAAAATGCCTCGCCACTAACGGAATATCGATGTCCCGGCTTTCCCGGATCGGCTTCCCGTTGTCCATCGTTTCCAGCACGGCCAGCCGTCGCGAATGCTTCTGCACCTGCCGCGCCAGCGCATACAAATACTTCGCGCGTTGGTGTCCTGTCAGCGCCTGCCAGCCCTTCAACGCTCCGCGCGCCGCCTTCACCGCCGCATGAATATCCGCAGCGCTTCCCTGCGCCACTTCGGCGATCTTCTCGCTCGTCGACGGATCCGCCGTCTCAAAATACTTCCCTTCCGCCGGAGCCTTCCACGACCCGCCAATAAAATGGCCAAACCGCCGCTTATGCCGCTCCAGCCATTGCACCGACTCCTTCGCATCCTCCGGCGCCGGTCCGTACTCCATAGTCCGAAACTTTTCGATGACGCTCATCTTGTCTCTCTACCCTTTATGTACTCCGCACTCTTTCACTCTTTCACTCTTTCACTCTTTGCCCTAATCACTCGCCACTGCCTTCTTCGTTTTCTCTCTCCAAACTTCAATTCGCTTCATCATGATCTTCAGCCGTTCTCTCCCCGCCTTGCTCCGCGTAAGCACTTCCTCGATGTCCGCATACGCCCGCGGATCTCCAATTTTCTCGCGCAACTCCCCCAGAAACGGATGCACCTTCGTGAAGATCATGAACAGTTCCCCGCTGAACGCCGGGCGCAGAAACAAATCCTCGTTCAGTGCCCCTTCCAACACAAACGATGCCGCGATTCCCCAGTAACTTTGCACCTGTCTCAGCCAGCAGTTCTCCTCGCTCCCAATCGCGTTGGCCACCTTCATGTAATCGTCCGCGTTGCTCGGCCAGAACTGCGTCATCCACCAATTCCGGGCCTTGCGCATCTCCGCCTCGCGCCGCAATTCGTACAACTGCAAAATCAACTGCGCGTCCTTCGCCGTAGCACCCTTTGCCATCAATCGCCTCCGGGTAACTTCCTATCCATCCCCACCCAACCAAAAATATCATTCCGAACGGAGCGGGCAGCGTGAGAAATCCCTCGTCTGCTGATGCACTTTTTCACCTTTGCACTCTTTAACTCTTCTCTCGCCACTACGCCATAGGATGCCGATACTCCGCCGAATACCTTCCCGTCGCGTGAAACTCCAGCTGCCTTTCGATATCCCCCAGCATGCTGCTCGCTCCCAGCCGGAACAACTTCGCATCCAGCCAACTATTCCCCAATTCTTCCTTCATCAGCATCAACCATTCCAGCGACTGTTTCGCCGTCCGTATTCCTCCCGCGGGCTTAAACCCCACCGCCATTCCCGTCTCTTCCGCGTACTCGCGAATCGCTCGCGTCATCACCAATCCCACCGGCAACGTCGCATTCACGCTCTCTTTCCCTGTCGACGTCTTGATGAAGTCCGCCCCCGCCATCATCGCCACCAGGCTCGCTCGCGCCACATTCCGTAGCGTCATCAAATCGCCCGTCCCCAAAATCACTTTCAGGTGCGCCGCTCCGCACGCGTCCTTAAACGCCACAATTTCGTCATACAGCCGCTGCCACTGCGCCCCAAACACGTGCGCGCGGGTAATCACCACGTCAATTTCCTGCGCCCCGGCATCCACCGACCGGCGAATCTCCGCCAATCGCTCCTCAAACGGATTCAATCCCGCCGGAAACCCTGTCGACACCGCGGCCACCGGAATCTTTGTTCCTTCCAGCGCCCGCCGCGCCGTCTCCACAAATAAGTGGTACACGCACACTGCCCCCACTTGAATCTGCAACTCCGCAATCCCCAATTTCTCTACCAACTCTTGTTGGATCGGCTGCCTCGCCTTCGCGCACAACCGTTTCACCCGTTCCTCGGTGTCGTCGCCCGAAAGTGTCGTCAAGTCCATGCAGGTAATCGCGCGCAGCAGCCACGCAATCTGCCAATCCTTTTTCACTGTGCGCCGCGTCACCAGCGTTGCCGCTCGCCGCTCTACCGCGCTGGTATTCACCCGCACATTCTCCACCCAATCCAGATTCAGCGAAGTTCCCCGGTTCGCTGCCAAGCCACGCCCCTCCAGCACCGCAAGCGCTTCTGCCGGCGGGTGTTCGCGCGCCTCCACGATCCGGTTCCCGTGCCGGTCCGTAATCTCCAATCGCGGTCTAATTTCCCCACTCATGTTCCCTCACAACTTTGCTGCTTTCTTCGCGCACGCAAAAGCATATCACTCCAATCCACACCCATGTAGCCGCGGCTTTACGCCGCTGACTTGCTGAGGTGCTCTCCAAACTTCAGATCAACCATTTCTCCCCATAGGCTTCCCAGCTTGCCGAAAAAATCAAGAAATTGTCATTCCGAGGGTGGTGTTTGCCCGATGCAGATCGTGTCTTGAGTGTGCATTTTTCAAACCAGCGCCAAAAGGTAGCCCCGCGCGTAATCGCGGGTAAAGTCACGTCCGGTCTTAAAACTCCGCTCCTCCGCGCCTCGCGCCTGAGGCAGGTTCTATGGCTTCTCCACCGGCTCCAGCAACGCGTAGCCGGCCACCTTCTTGAATCTCGCCCGCCGTTCCTTCGACGCCAACAACGTCCGCACCCGAATTGCAATCTTCAGTCCTAACGGAAACCGCGGCTTCCGCTTAAGCCTTTCCCCTTCTTCCACCAGGTAACGGGTCTCCTTCGCCTGCCAACCGTGCTCCCGAAAAAATCCAAACCAATCCGGCGGCTTAAATTTAAACGGCGCATTCTGAGTCTTCTTCGATATTCCGCTTCGTGACCGAAATCGAATCGCTTCCGGTGAGACATAGTCCACGATCCAGAAAGAAATGTGCTGCATCGCTCGCAAATCATCCGCCAGTGCGCCGACGGCCTCGACGCTCAAATAGGGGATCACGCCTTCGGTTAAAATCAGCGCCTTCTTCGCGCGCGCATCGATCTGCGCTAGAAATTCTTCCCGCTCCGTCACATTCGCCAGGTCAATCTTCACGCGCTCCAGCTGCACGCTTGGGGTGTCCTTCGCCAATTGGCTCTCTTTGTATTCAATCATCCGCGGGTAATCCGCTTCGATCCATACTAAGGAGTTCGGCAACTCCATCCGGTACGGACGTGTATCCAACCCTGCGCCCAGGTTCACTACCGTATCGACCCCTTCCTCCACCGCCTCTCGAATAAATTCATCAATCAGCCGCGTGCGGATGGCGACGACCCACTCCGTCATGAACCGCCCCGGCATCGTCTGCGCGATTTTCTTGCCCTGTTCCCCCGCCAGCACTTCCGCCAGCGGATCCCGAAACAATGCATCCGCTCGCCGCGTTTCCACTCCGCGGTAATACGCCACCCAAAATGCTGTGTCCGACACATTCTCGATTAAGCTATCCGCCATACTTCCCTACGCCTTCTCCCCGTTTCTCCCTCAACGCTTCTACGCCGCGTGGGTGCCCCATCCTTTGCGCCTTTTGCAAAGGGTGGGTCTTCTTTTCCACTCTTCGACTTTACTTCTTCTCGCCACTCGCCACTGCCTTTCTCTTCTTTTGATTACTTCCACCCCGATTCCGGTACGGCCTCACCAGCGTCTCCAAATCCTTCCGCAGACGCTCCCGCAGCGTCCCCTCCCGAAACACCGCCCAATCCACCATCGACCCGCGAAACACCTGCTGCCTAAACCGCGTCAGTCCGGCATAATTGCCGTCTCACTCTACGCGGAGACGAAATCATGCCAACCACAACCTACCGTCCTCCCAACCTAAAAGGCCGCATCGCTCTCGTCGCTGGCGCCACCCGCGGCGCAGGCCGCGGCATCGCCATCGCTCTCGGCGAAGCCGGCGCCGCCGTCTATTGCACCGGCCGCAGCACCAAACGCCACCGTGCCACTCCCGGACGCCCTGAAACCATCGAAGAAACCGCCGCGCTCGTCACCGCCGCCGGTGGCCACGGCATCTCTTTTCGCGTCGACCACACCGAGCCTGCCCAAGTCCGCAAACTCGTCACCACCATCAAAAAACGCCACAAGGGCCTAGACATCCTCGTCAACGACATTTGGGGCGGCGATCCCCTCACCGAATTCGGTAAGCGCCTCTGGAAGTGCAATCTCGAAAACGGCTTGCTCATGCTCAAGCAAGCGCTCCACTCCCACATCATCACTTCTTATTACGCCGCGCCTCTCCTGATCGGCCGTCGCCACCCCATTCTTTTCGAAATCACCGACGGTGACGCCTTCTACTATCGCGGCAATTTCTTCTACGACCTCGTCAAAACTTCCGTCATCCGCATGGCTTTCGCCATGTACTACGAAATGCGCAAATACAATGTCGTCTCCGTCGCGCTCACTCCAGGTTTCTTGCGCTCGGAAGCGGTGCTGCAACATTTTGGAGTGACTGAGGCCAACTGGCGCGATGTCGGCAAACGTAAAAATCCCCACGCCAATTCCCAAGATCAAAATGATGCTCCCGCGGATTTTATGCAGTCGGAGTCGCCGCGCTACATCGGCCGCGCCGTCGTCGCTCTCGCCGCCGATCCCAAAGCGAAATCAAAATCAGGGCGCGTCTTCAGTTCCTGGGCCCTCGCTCGCGAATACGGTTTCACCGACATCGACGGCACCCGTCCCGATTGGGGCAAGTTCGCCACCAAAAAATACGGCCATTACAAAATCTGCGACGATCGCTTCTACTCCTACTGGACTCCCGGCCTCGTCGACCTGGTCTTCCCCGACTGGTTCTAGTGGAGTGCGGGAGCCCAGCTCCTGCCGGTTTGCCAACCAATCCCAACCGCAGTTCGATCAGCGGCAGCCCTGCTGCCGCCGCCACCCTGCTCGTTCCAAGCGAATTCGCGCAGATACCCACGGTTCAGTGGAGGTTCGCCCTTGCATAAAAAGCTGTTATTCCGAGCGTAGCGAAGAATCCCTCTTGGTTATCACTACTTGCCCTTCGCCTGTAAGCGAGACCTATTCGCAGCGCAGCGCTTCGGTCGGTTCAGTTTTCGCGGCACGCCGCGCAGGGATGTGACACGCCAGGATCGCCACGGCGGCAAGCAGCACTCCCACCGTCGTAAACGTCAGCACATCACTTTCGCTCACCCCAAACAACTGCGATTTCAGGAATCGGGTGACCACCAGGGACAGCACCGTCCCAATCACCACACCCGCCAACGCCAGTTGGAATCCCTGTCGCAGCACCAGCCGATAAATATTCCCCGTTCCCGCTCCCAGCGCCATGCGGATGCCAATTTCTCGCGTGCGCTGTCGCGTGGTGTAGGCCACCACGCCGTAAATGCCGATCGCCGCAAGCAACAGGGCCACCATGCCGAACGCACTCGCGAATGTTGTGGCGATTCGACCGAAGAGGGTGCCCAGCCGCATGGTGTCGCTAAGTGGGTTGACGTTGAAGAGCGGCAGTTCGGGATTCAGTTGATGAATCGCTTGCTCGACGGAAATGGCCATCCCTCGCGGGTCGCCCGAAGTGCGCAAGTGAATCGTCGTGTCCTGCGTCGAGCGGTACGCCTGGTAAATCGAAAGATAGATGACCGGCTCGGGCGCATATGTGAGCAACCGATATTTGGCGTTGCGCGCTACACCCACGATAGTTAAGCGATCCTCGTCGTCCGTAACCTGTTTGCCGATCGCCTCTTCCCCCTTCAAATAGCGGTCCACAAAAGCCTGATTCACGATGGCTACCGGCTGCGTTTCGCTGGTATCCGCGTCCGTAAACTCTCGGCCAGAGATCAGGCTGGTGCGTAGCGTCCGGAAATAATTCGGGCCAACAATCGCGCGGGAAATTTCCATAGATTCGTGTGCCTGCGGAATATAGCCTTCCACCTGTAAATAATCGGAGTGGATGCTAAAGCTGAGCGGCGAGAAATCCGCAATGCTGACAGACTCTACCCCCGGTAACCCGGAAAGCTTCGCCAACACTTGACGATCGAAGGCCGCACCGGTCGCTCTTGTGTAACCCGCGGGAGAAAGTTCGTAGGAGGCCAGCAGCACGTGGTTGGGATCGAATCCTGGATCGGATTGTTGCGCTTTCTCCAGGCTACGCGTGAACAGCCCGGCACACACCAGCAGCAGCAGCGACAGCGCGATTTGTGCGATTACCAGGCTGCTCGACAGCCGGCTTTTGTGTACCGCAACCGAAATACTCCCTGCCTCTTCCTTGAGCACCGCTTGCAACGGCAGGCTCGCCGCGCGAATGGCGGGAACCGTTCCAAAAATCACCGCGGTCAAGATCGACAGCAGTATCGTCGCTAGAAACACTCGTAGATCCAAATGCTCATCGAACCTGAGCGGCAGCGTGCTGGGAGGAAAGAACGCCATCAGGCTCCGCGATGTCCAGAAGGTGTTGAGGATGGCTACCGCGCCACCCAGCAAACCCAGCAGCAGGCTCTCAATGAGGAATTGCCGGATTAGCTGTGTCCGCGACGCACCCATCGCCAGCCGAATGGCCGTTTCACGCCTCCGGCCTACCGACCGCACCAGCAGTAAATTTGCCACGTTGGCGCAAGCCAACAGCAGCAACACCGCCGCGAGACCAAGCAGCATCGGAAATATCTTGTACAGGTAGCCGTTGACCCCGAACGGCGAGCGCCACAGCGGATCGAGCGAGATTTGATTCGGCGAATCGCGATGCGCCTCCGGGTATCGCTCCGCAATTTCCTCCATCACCGTGTTGAGTTCCGCTTGCGCCTGCTCTTTCCGAACCCCCGGCCGCAGCCTGCCCAACACATTAAGCCAGTAAGTCCCGCGGTCATCGGGCCGATTGGAGCCCCACACCTCGCGATCCATGCCCAGCGGAATCCACACGTCTGTGCGCAAACCCGTTTTGCATCCCAGAAATTCCCGGCCGGCAACGCCGATGATCGCATAAGGATGACGATTCAGCTGGATGGTTTTCCCAATGATTTGCGGGTCCAGCGCGAAGTGATTCTGCCAAACTGCGTAGCTGATTACCGCAACCGCCGCTCCGTTGCGTTGCTCTCCTTCGTCGTGCAGGAAGCCTCGGCCCAGAATCGGATGCACTCCGAGCACCTCAAAATAGTTCGATGTCGTCAGCGCTCCGTAAAGGCGTTCCGGTTTCGTCACCCCGGTGAGTGACATGTAATCGTCATGGTACCCAAGCAGGCCAGAGAAGCTGCGCGTGCGCTCACCCAGGTCGTGCAGATCCAGGTAGGAAAAAGGCGGACTCGGATGGTCACTGCGTTCCCCGCGCATCACGCTGACCAGATCGCTCGTGTGCGTGACACCGGGTATGGGATTGAGCAGTGTGGCGCTAACCCAACTGAGAATCGTACTGTTCGCCGCTATCCCCAGAGCGATCGTGAGCACAGCCGCGCACGTGAAGCCGGGAGACTTCACGAGCATGCGCACAGCGTACCGGAGGTCGTGGATCACGGCATTCTCACCAGCGCAGGATGGCGCTGCCGCTTACTAAGTGAATCTAACTTCATTCGGGTCCACGAGCAGTGCGCACCATCACATTCACTTCTACTTCCCTTCCGCCCTCGCTCGCGGCGTCGCGCGCGTCAGCAACTCCTCATATTCCTTATAGAATTTCGCCTTGTCCAGATCATCCTGCACATCCACCAAAATCTCCCCCAACCCCGGCTGGCTGCCTTCCCGCCATACCAGCGTGTTTCCGTAGCCCGCTCCATGGTCCGTGTCCACGTCCATGTACAACTTCTTCCATTTCGTGATAATCGTCGGATCCAGCCACGCCACCGCCGCCAATTCATCCCACAGATAATTTGCGTGCGCATATTTGGCCACGTACTGCGCCGCCGGTGTCGGACTCTTGCGAATTTCTTCGATCAGCTCTTTATCCATCCGCGTCTTCACAGAAATATCCACCGTCGTCACCACCACCCGAGGCCAGCGCGCATGCAGCACCGCTCGCGACGCCTCCGGGTCCATCCAAAAATTGAATTCGTGCGAAGGCGACAAGGCAAATTCCGGATCATCGGTCTTCGGATTGATGCTTCCACCCATGACGATCAGTTCCTTGCTCAACTCCGGAAATTGCGGGTCCAGCGCGATCGCCGTCGCCAGATCCGTCATCGGGCCCGCCGCGTAAATCGTCACTTCATGCGGATACTGCCGCACCATCCGCACTAGAAAATTTGCTGCATTCTCGTTGGACGGCTTGATCTTCGGCTCTCCTTCCGGCATCGGCGGCACTTCGTAAGGGCCGTGCACTTTTCCGCCGGGCGCAAAATTCCAGGCCCCCTGGTACACCAGCTTTCCGTGCATCGTCTCCCACTTCTCGATGTACTCTTTGCGATTCACCAGCGGAAAAACCGCGCCCGGCACCACCGGAATATCGGGCCTCCCGATAATTTCCAGCAACCGCAGCGTGTGCTGCACTTCTTCGTCGCGCCACGCATCGCCCGTCAGCACTGTAATTCCCAGCACCTCCGTGTCTGGCGAATTCACCAGCGCCAGAATCGATTGCATGTCCGTCCCACCCGGCCCCGCGGCATCCTGATCGACGATCAACTTGCGTTTCCCTTGCGCCACCAATCCCCCACAGCAAACGCAAAGCGCCAACGCCACACTCCCTATCCGCTTCCCCCAACTCATGCCCGTAGTCCTTTCCCAAACAATTTCAATCCTGCTCCGCCCCTGTAGCGGCGGGTTTACCCCCACCCTCTGTCATCCTGAGGAGTGCCTTCCGCGACGAAGGATCTCAACCGATCCCCCAGCTCCGATTGTCGATGCGTGGCACGCTTCCTGGTCCCTGGTCCCTGGTCTCTGGTCTCTGGTCTCTGATTACTGCTCACTAATACATAATCGTCCGCGTCAAATGATGCGGCCATGTGGTCGTGTGAAAGTGGGTCCAGAACCGCGCGTCAATCTGCGGGATGATCACTTGCGCGTCCGGCGGGCGCAGCTTATTGATCTCTTCCGTTAGCAGGGCCGTGGCATAAATACAGTGCGCCCGAATTTCAATCTCCCACCGAAAATCGCGGGGAATCAACTGGTGCGCATCGATAGCCTTTTCCAGCCGGTCGGAATAACTGGTAATCCCGTGCAGCCGCAGCGCCACCGGCACGATATAGTCGGCAAAAGCGGTCATCTTCTGCGGATCATCCAGCCGGAATTTGCCTTGGCGATGCAGCGTCGAATACATCATCCACACGCCCAGTTGCGCCAGCTTATAGAACTTGATCTCATGGCCATCCAGCACGCTCACGTCGTTGAAGCGCGGAAATTCCGTAACCAGCCGGTCGATTAACCCGTTCCCGTTGTCATACAGCTTGGGCGAACACGCCTTCACAAAATTGTGATAGCACCCGTTGTATTTCTGCTGCAATACTTTGCCGACTTGGTGCAATACCTCGAGCTTCTCGTCCAGCATGGGCATCTCGGTGTTGCCCTCGAAAACCTGATTCAGCTCGGAACGAGTCATCCGCGCCAAGTACCCACCGTCGAGAAGCGGCACGCCCTGGTCGACCGCTCGTTTGATGCACGCGAATTCCGCGTCGGAATCCGACCAGTGCTGGCCTTGATAATCCATCTGGAATTTCACGTGAGTGGTGAAATCGGTGAACGCGGTGTCGATAGTGTCTGCCACCATGATGAAATCGATGGCTTCGTCGGTGTTTCCCTGGCCCACTCCGAACGGTAAGGTAAATTCCGGCATGGGCAGTTCCTCGTAAGCCATCCACGAGGCCACTTCGACGACTTTGTTGTAATGGGTCTGCACGTCGCGCGACGATTCGATGGCATACCGCACGCTCTCCAGCACCGGACTGCCGATTGGTTTCGGCCAAGGCAATGTAGTTGTAGTTTGAGTCAAAGCATCCCCCTTGGGAAAGATACGAGTTAAACCTAAGCAGTCCGCGCCAGAATAATCAGCGCCAGTCCTACCACGAAACAACCAAACATCGCCGCGATCAACTTCGACGTCCCCGCCGGCGCCGCTCGAAATTCCTTCCAGATGAACACACCCCACAGCGCCGCCACCATCGTCGCTCCCTGCCCCAACCCGTAAGAAATCGCAAAGCCCGCCTTGCCTGATGCGATAATATTGAACAACATCCCGACGCCCCAGATAATTCCCCCCAACACTCCGGTCAAGTGCGTGCCAAAGCTTCCCTTGAAATAATCCGCATAGGAAACCGGCGCGCCCACAAACGGCTTCTTCATCACCACCGTATTGATCACGAAATTGCTCAGCAAAATCCCCACGGCAAACACAAACACCGCCGCGTACGGTCCCACCTTCCCCGGTTCTGGCCGCGTAAAGTCCGTGTACATCGACGCGGCCACAAAGCGGTAGAAAAATCCCATCAACACCCCGCACGCCACCGAAAGCACCAACCCCTTCGTGCTCACTCCCGCCGCGCCTCCCGGCAGTTTCCGGTACGCCACCGCATCCAAAACAATCGCCAGCACCACCAGCAGCACGCCGATAAACAACAGCGTGGCATTCCCCAATGGATCCGCGATGTAATTCACCACCACGCCTAACACCAACGCGATCCCAATCCCCACCGGAAACGCCACAGACATTCCCGCAATATCGATCGCCGCCACCAGCAGAATATTCGCCAGATTAAAAATCGCTCCGCCCAGCAACGCCGACCCCGCGTTCGTCTTCGAGATCTGCTGCAGATCCTCCACAAACGGCCGCCCTGCGGTTCCGTGGCTCCCCAGCGTCAACCCCAAAATCAGCGTCAGCAGCAGCACTCCAATCGTGTAGTCCCAATAGAACAGCTCAAATCGCCAACCTCTTTTCGCCAGCTTCTGCGTATTGGCCCACGAACCCCAGCAAAACATGGTGATCACGCAAAACACCACTGCCCATGCATAACTCTGCAAAACGAACATTTCCGCTCCTTTGCATTGTCCTGCCTTGCCGTCCAGCGTCTTGCTTTACTCGAAACTAAGTCTTCCCGTTCCGGCGCGCCCATTCCGCTTCAAACTCTGCTCGTCTCGGAAACGATTTCTGCGTGCCCACTCGCATTGTCGAAAGCCCCGCATACAGATTCGCCCGCAACAGCGCTTCTTTCTCCAGCAGCCCCTCCGCCAGAAACACCGCAAAGCTGCCGATGAACGCGTCCCCCGCACCCGTAGTGTCCTTGGGTGTCACCTCGAACGGCGCAATCACTTCCGATCCCTCGCCGTTGGCAATCAGCGACCCGCGCGCCCCCAGCGTCAAAATCACTTTGCGGAAGCCCTGCCGCAACAACGATTCTGCGCACTTTTTCGCGTCTTCGATCGTATGCACCGGCAAACCTGTAATCACTTCTGCTTCGGTCTCGTTGGGCACGAAATAGTCTGCTCCAATCAGTTGACTGATTTGTGCCGGCAGCGCTGGCGCCGGATTCACGATGCACCGGATGTTGTTTTTGTGCGCGAACTGCACCGTGTAATACACCGTATCCAGTGGTATCTCGAACTGCAGGATGATTATGTCCACGCTCTTCAACGCGCTCGCGGCTTCCTCCACATCCGCGGGCTTTAGCGTATCGTTCGCGCCTTTCACCACGATGATGCGGTTCTGCCCGTTCGGCTCCACAAAAATCGGCGCCACGCCGCTCGATACCCCTTCCACAATGCGCACGTGCTTCGCATCGATCCCCATCGACGTGAAGTTCTTCAGCGTCGCTTCTCCAAAAAGGTCGTTGCCCACTTTCGCCACCATCACCACGTCCGCGCCGCAGTAACGTGCCGCAACTGCCTGGTTCGCCCCCTTTCCGCCAAACCCCAAATCAAAGCTCTTCCCAAAAATGGTTTCTCCCGCGCGCGGAAATGTGTCACTAAAGGTTGTTAAATCCGTATTGGCGCTTCCGACCACAGCAATCCGGGGTGACCTGGACATACTTTCTCCTCTGTTCAGTGGCAAGCCGCGAAAATATACCACCGCGCGCGAATCAGCAAGTGTGACCACCTCAGCACGTAGCGCGCAAATCGCTGTCGCGCTTCGTAGCTCCTTCGTTGACGCCCATTTCCTGCGATGTTAGTCTCCCCCTTCGTTCCCAAATGGCATGCGCGCCGTTGACCTCATCCAAAAAAAACGCGATTCCGGGGAGCATTCCCGCGAAGAAATTGACTATCTCATTTCCAGCTATACCAAAGGCGACATCCCCGATTATCAGATGGCCGCCTGGCTCATGGCCGCTTGGATTCGCGGCTTAAGCGGCGCCGAAACCGCCGCGCTCACCGAAGCCATGTTGCATTCCGGCGAAGTTGTCGATCATTCCTACCTGCCGGTCAAAAAAGTCGACAAGCATTCCACCGGCGGTGTGGGCGACAAAACTTCCCTTATCCTCGCTCCCATCGTCGCGGCAGGCGGCCTCGCGGTTCCCATGATTAGCGGCCGCGGTTTGGGCCACACCGGCGGAACCCTCGACAAGCTCGAAGCCATTCCTGGTTTCAACACCGCTCTGAGCCTCGCCGACTTTCGCCGCGTCCTCAAAGAGTGCGGCATGAGCCTCATCGGCCAAACCGCCGAAATCGCTCCCGCCGACAAAAAAATCTATGCCCTCCGAGACGTCACCTCCACCGTCGAGAGCATCGGCCTGATTTGCGCCTCCATCATGAGTAAGAAACTTGCCGAAGGCATCGACGCTCTGGTGCTCGACGTCAAAACTGGCTGCGGGGCTTTCATGGCCAAGGAAGAAGACGCCATCCGTCTCGCCGAAGTTATGGTCGACACCGCTCAGCGCACCGGCAAGAAAGCCGTCGCCCTGCTCACCGACATGAGCCAACCGCTCGGTCGTATGGCTGGCCATTCCAACGAAGTGATCGAGTCCATCGACGTACTCAAAGGCGGTGGTCCCGCCGATCTTCGTGATCTCAGCCTTGAACTCGCCGCCTGGATGTTTTATCTCGGCGATCGCTGCGAGTCTGTCGAAGAAGGCCGCAAGCTCGCCCAGCAAATGATTGATTCCGGCAACGCTCTCGAGCGCTTGCGCCTCTGCATTCGCCTGCAAGGGGGCAACGAACGCATCATTGACGACACTTCCCTGCTGCCCATGGCCAAGTCCCAAACCGTCATTGCCAGTCCCAGGTCTGGTTACATTAGCTCTACCCGCTGCCGTGATTTTGGCGTCGCCTTGGCTATCCTCGAAGGCGGCCGCGCCAAAAAGGAAGACGTCATCGATCATGGTGTCGGCCTGGAATTCCACAGGCGCATTGGCGACCGCGTGCAAGCAGGAGAAAAACTCGTCACAATCCAATACAATTCCAGCAACAAGCTGGCCGAGGCTCAGGATCTGGTTGCTGCTGCTTTTGCATTTAGCGATGCCCCGGTGCCACCGCCGCAATTGATTCGGCACATCATCGGCGGCTAGCGCCATTCTTTCGCTTCGCACTTCGGCTCGCAGCGATTGCCACGGTCAGCGCGAGCGGCGCTGCCTTCATCGCAGAAAGGGGTCAGGATGGCCCGACTTACAGGTTTGCTCGGTATGGCCGTGTTAGTTGGCCTCGCTTATCTTTTTTCCACGGCACGGAAATCCATTCAGCTCAAAACCGTACTCTGGGGACTCGGTCTGCAATTCGCCTTTGGCGTCTTCGTTCTCAATTTCCCGGTGGGCCGCCGGATATTTCAGTTCCTCGGCGACGCCGTCAACAAATTGCTTTCCTTCGCTTTCGTGGGCTCGGAATTCGTCTTCGGCGGCTTGGGCGTGCAGCACTCCTCCTTCGGTTTCATCTTCGCCTTTCAAGTTCTGCCCACCATCATTTTCATCGCCGCCGTCTTCGCTTTCCTCTATCACATTGGCGTCATGCAGCTCTTCATTCGCGCGTTCGCCTGGGTCATGACCCGGGTCATGGGCGCCAGTGGCGCGGAATCCCTCAACATCGCCGCCAGCATTTTCATGGGACAGACCGAAGCGCCCCTCACCATTCGTCCCTTTCTCAACAGTCTCACCAAATCTGAACTCATGACCGTCATGACCTGTGGCATGGCTCACGTCTCCGGCGGCATCATGGCCGCGTACATCGCCTCCGGAATCGAGGCCAAGCACCTTCTCACCGCCGTCATCATGACTGCACCCGGTACCTTGCTCATGGCTAAAATGCTCGTGCCGGAAACCGAAAAGCCTCTCACCGCCGGACAAGTCCATATGCCCCAGATGGAGAAAGAAGCCAATTTCCTCGGCGCCATTTCCCGCGGCACTTCCGACGGCCTGCACCTGGCCATCAATGTCGGCGCCATGCTCATCTCCTTCATCGCCTTGCTCGCTCTCGCCGATTATTTGATTGGCGGTGTGCATCAACACATCGCTTGGTTCCCGCAAAGCTTGGAACAATTCTTCGGCTGGATTTTTTCTCCTATAGCCTGGTTGATCGGCATTCCCTGGAAAGATGCCCCGGCGGTTGGCAATCTGCTAGGAACGCGCATGAGTCTGAACGAAGTGGTGGCCTTCACCCAACTGGGCAAAATGAAAGGCTCGCTCGACCCGCGTTCCTTCACCATTGCCACCTTTGCGCTGTGCGGTTTCGCCAACTTCAGTTCGATCGGCATTCAGATCGGCGGCATCGGCGCTCTCGCTCCCGAGCAGCGCGGCCAGCTCGCTAAATTCGGCATTCGCGCCATGCTCGCCGGCACCATGGCCAATTTGATGTCTGCCTGCATCGTGGGAATCCTGTCATGAGCCCGAAAAAAGAAAAATCGCGTAGCCTTCCCAGTGCCGAATTTGCCCGCGCGGAAGCTGCCGCGAAATTCATCCAGAAAAAAACGAAATTGCGCCCGCAGATCGCCCTGGTACTCGGCTCCGGCCTCGGAGCGTTCGCCGACGAGTTTGCGGCAGCCACGCGCATCCCCTACGCCCAAATTCCGCATTTCCCGCGCTCCACCGCCATCGGTCACGCCGGACAACTCGTCCTCGGCACTGTGGAAAATGTCCCGGTCGTCGGCATGCAAGGCCGCGTGCATCTCTACGAAGGCTATTCCGCTAGAGACGTAGTGTTTCCTATTCGCGTATTTGCTCGCATGGGTGTAAGAGCGGTGATCCTGACCAACGCCGCTGGCGGCATCAAAAAAGATTTTACGCAGGGGCGCCTGGTCGTGGTCAGCGATCACATCAATCTTCAGGGCACCAACCCGCTCATCGGCCCAAATGACGAACATTTCGGTACGCGTTTTCCGGACATGACTGCCGCTTACGACAAAAAATTCCGCGAACTGGCTCTCGCCGAAGGCCGTCGCTTGCAACTCGATCTCGACGAAGGGGTGTACGCCGCGCTCTCCGGCCCAACCTACGAAACCCCCGCCGAAATTCGCTATCTTCGCGCCATCGGCGCCGATCTCGTGGGCATGTCCACGGTCCCGGAAGTTATCGCGGCGCGTCACTGCGGCCTGCGCGTCCTGGGCATTTCTTGTGTGACCAACGCCGCCGCGGGCATTCTGGATCAGCCGCTCGATCACAAGGAAGTCCTGGAGACGGCTGAGCGCGTGAAAGGCCAGTTTATCGGCCTGCTTCGCGCCGTCATTCCCGACATTGCGTCTGCTCTGTAGCCGCGGGTTTATCCCGCCAGCAGCGACATAAACCCGCTGCGAGAAAATCAGTTCTTTAGGAGGCGGAGGCTTTCAGCCCCCGCGTAAGCTGGATAAGATGAGCCGGGCTTCAGCCCCTGAAGACTCTTCACCCGCTAGCCGGTGCGCAAGGAATTCTACTTGTTTATGATAAAAATGAGATTCACAAAGTCTTTTGGAGGCCATCGTGTCCGAATATGATGTGCTGGCAACCGCCGCCCAGCAGGCAAGGCAAAACGCCCATGCGCCGTTCTCTAATTTCAAGGTCGGCGCGGCCCTCCGCACGGCCTCCGGCAAAATTTATGGCGGCTGCAACGTCGAGAACGCCACCTATGGTCTTACGGTGTGCGCCGAACGCGTGGCCATTTTCAAAGCCATTAGCGAAGGCGAACGCCAATTCGACGCCATCGCCGTGGCCACCGACACAGATTCACTCACGCCTCCCTGCGGCGCCTGCCGTCAACTGATTTGGGAATTTTGCGGCGATGTGCCCGTAATTATGACCAATCTCAAAGGCAAGGTAGAAACGATTCGCATGCGCGAATTATTTCCCAAGCCCTTCGATTCTTCGAATCTTTGATTCGCACCAGGAAAGGACTCCATGGAGAGAAGACGCTCCCACCTTACCGCAACACTCATCGTTGTTTTGGGTTTCTTGCTCTTTATTCCGTTTCTGCAACCAGCTCCACTTTACGCGCAAAGCAAAGAAGCGGTCTCCTTCGATCTTCTGGTCACCAATGCCACCATCGTCACCATGGACCCCGCTCGCCGCGTGATCGATGACGGCATGATCGGCGTCAACGGAGATTCCATCGCCTTCGTCGGCACCGCGGCGGACCTTCAAGCCCAGGCCGCCAAGGGCTTGATGGCCAAGCAGACCATCGACGCTAAAGGCAAGCTAATCATCCCCGGGCTCATCAACGGCCACACGCACATCCCTATGGTGCTGCTCCGCGGCCTCGTCAGCGACGTCACCCTCGACGACTGGCTGCGCAAATATATTTTCCCCGCCGAAGCCAAAAATGTGACCGAAGATTTCGTCCGTTGGGGCTCGCGCCTGGCCCTCGCCGAAATGATTCGCGGCGGCACCACCACCTTCGCCGACATGTATTACTTCGAAGATGCCGAAGCCGAAGAAACCAAAGCCGCCGGCCTGCGTGGCTTTCTCGGCGAAACCTGGCTTGACTTCCCAGCGCCCGACAACAAAAGCGAAGCCCAAATGGCTGCCTACACCGAGAAATACCTCCAGAAGTGGCAAGGCGATCCGCTCATCCACGCTTCCGTCGCGCCCCATTCCATGTACACCTGTTCCGAAAAAACCCTGCGCGACGCGGCCGCCCTCGCCCGCAAATACCACGCGCCCATCCTGATCCACGTCGCCGAAATGCGCAAAGAATTGATGGATAGCCTCGCCAAGAACGGAACAACTCCGGTGCAATATCTCGAGCGCATCGAATTTCTCGGTCCGGACGTCCTCGCGGCCCACTGCATCTGGGTGGATTACACCGACATGAAAATTCTCGCCGAGCATCAGGTCGGCTGTGTGCACAATCCCTCCAGCAACATGATGCTTGCCAGCGGTGTTGCCCCCGTGGTCGATGAACGCGCCGCCGGCATCCGCGTCGGTCTCGGCACCGATGGCCCCGCAGGCAGCAACAACGATCTGGATATGATGGAAGAGATGGATCTGGCCTCGAAGCTGCAAAAAACGTATCGTGTCGACCCGCGCGCGCTTGGAGCGAAAGGCGCGTTGGAAATGGCCACCATCGACGGCGCCCGCGCCCTGCACATGGAGAAGGAAATCGGCTCACTCGAATCCGGCAAAAAAGCCGATTTCGCCGTTCTCACTCTCGATGTGCCCAATGCCGTTCCCATGTACGACGTGTATTCTCAAATTGTGTACGCGTTGAAAGCCAGCGAAGTAGAAACAGTGGTCGTGGGCGGCAAAGTCCTTCTCAAGGACGGCAAGCTGCTCACCGTCGACGAGGCCGCCGCCATGGCCAAGGCCAAGGAATACGCGAAAAAGGTGCAAGCGTCCTTGCAGCAATAGGACTTCACGACCACCTTCGCTGCACACCTACACTTCACGAGGAGACAGCTTGGAACAAGTTGCCTGCAATCTTTGTGGCTCCACTCAACTCACCCCCGTCTACCAGAAGCCGGATGCAAGGTTTTTCCCCGACGAGGTGTTCACCGTCGTTGCGTGCAACGACTGCGGCCTCGGCTTCCTCAATCCTCGTCCCACTCGGGCGGAAATCGCCAAATATTATCCTCGCGAGTACTATCAAGTGCCCTCGCATCCGCCAGGTGAACTTCCCGCATTTATCAGCAGACGCAATCGCGGCAAACTCCGGTTCCTCCAAGAACTCGAACGCCGCAGCGGTCCAAAGAAACTCCTGGATGTAGGTTGCGGTAACGGCGACTTTGCCCGCTTCATGCTGCGCCGTGGCTGGCAACTCGAAGCCGTCGAAATCTCCGAAAATGCTGCGCGCATCACCGAATTCCCGGTTTACAACCAGGAGTTTCAAGACATTCCTGTGAACTCGCCAACCTACGACGCCATCACCCTTTGGGCCGTCCTCGAACACGTGCATGACCCCATGGCTTATTTCCGCAAAGCGGCTCAAGTGCTCAAGCCGGACGGGCGCCTCGTTTTTCTCGTCCACAATTTTCACAGCATGGCTTCCCGCTATCTTTTCGGCGAGGACATCCCCCGCCACCTGTATTTCTATACTCGCGAAACTGTCGCGCAATACCTTCAGAAAAATGGCTTGCAGCTGGAATACGAAGTCAACGGCCGCTCCATTTACAAAATGGCTCCCGCCTATTGGCTCTCCTATCTGATCCAAAAGCGCCTACGCGGCAAGCCTTTCACCTTCGCCGACGTCCCGCTCTCCAGCCGCGAGTTTCGTCGCGTGCACGGCTTGTCCAAAGGTGTCGGCACGAGCCTGAAATATCTCGCCTATTCCCCTGTTTCGGTTATCGAGCGAATCCTGTTTCCCGTAGTAGAAACCGTGCAAATTCTGCGGAAGACCTACGGTGTCAGCACGTACGTAGCGCGCAAAGCGTGATGTGCTTCACGCAATTTCGTGACGCGCATCACAAATTGCCCCTAAATAATGCTTTCGTATTATTGTCCCTCTGCCCATCCTGGGGCTTATTGGAACTATAGACGTTCGCTCCATCCCACAACGCTACTTAGAAACGGAAACTCCGGTGCCTTCTAATTGCGCCGTGTGATCGTCTAGTTGCTATCAAACTCCAGTCGGGAGACGGGGTGAGTTGGTGGTAGGCCAGGATTCGGGTCAAGCGCGGTGTGTCACGCCCATTTGGGTTGCCAGTGCCTTCGTAATCGGTTTTGTTCTTTTTCTGCAGTTACCGGCCATTCCGCAGGCGGCTCCTTCCCCGCATAAAAGCGCTTCGCCAGCGAACCTTCCAGACATCGTCTTCGTGCAGACACCGCTCTTCGTCCCTGGCGTCTTGACGCAGCGTTTTCCGCAAGGCAGCGTCATCGTTCGCTTCACACCTTCCCGAGGAACGCCAAGCTTAGTACGCCTCACGGACGGATTTTTTGCCGCAGCCGACCCGCAAATCAGTTTCGATGGCGCGAAAATTCTGTTCTCCGGACAAAAAGCCCCGGGTGACCATTGGCAAATTTGGGAAATGGATTCAACCGGCGAGCACAAGCGTCAGATTACGCAATCTTTGCAAGACTGCCTACGCGCCGCGTATCTTCCCGCCGGCGAAATCGCGCTCACGGTCGAAGACCACGCCGCCTCAACATCGTATCTCGCCGTGGTTAAAACCGACGGCTCCCAACTCCATCGCATCACCTTCGGCAACGCTCCTTTTGTCCTGGAAACGGTCCTGAAAGACGGCCGCATCGTCGCTTCCGCCCCTTGGCCACTCACCGCATCCGGCTTCTCTGCTGCGCCTCGCTTGCTCTACACGCTGCGGCCCGACGGCACCGCTCTCGAATCTTTCCGTTGCGATCATCAAGAAAAGGGGTCCCAGCGCGACGCCGCCGAGCTCTCCGACGGTTCACTCGTGTTCGTTCGTACGTCCGCCACCGACACTGCCACTGGCGGGCGCTTGATGAAATTTTCCCAGGGTGCGCTGACCGCAACGCCACTGGGAATGCCCGAGACCGCCATCGCCTGGCCACACCAAGTGTCAGCAAATAAATTGCTAATTGCGAAGCAATCAGCCCAAGGCCCAAAGCCCGGCCGTTTCGATCTGTATCTGCTCGATCTGCCGAGCGGCGCACACACCGAGCGACTGTATGACGACCCGCAACTTGCCAGCATTCAGCCAACGCTCGTCGTATCGCGCGCCATTCCCAAACACTATTGGGACACGCTCGATCCCACATCCGTCACGGGTAATCTCATCTCGCTGAATAGCTACATGTCCGCGGATGCGCCGCACGGCCGCATCACCACACCCATTGCGCGCGTTCGCGTGTTCGCACTCGATACCGCCAGCGGCCACCAACGCAATCTAGGCGAAGCACCCGTCGAAGCCGATGGTTCGTTCTTCGTCAAAGTGCCCGCGAATTTGCCTGTTCGCTTTGTCCTTCTCGATGCCCAGGGCCAAACCATTCGTGAGGAACGCAGCTGGATTTGGGCGCGTCCCGGCGAACAGCGCGGTTGCGCCGGCTGCCATGGAGACAAAGCCGTCGCTCCAGACAATCACTGGCCGCAAACACTAAGGCGCTTTGATACACCGACGCCGTTGGGAGAAACCGATCATGGTTCGGCAACCACACAGGCCCGATAGCACGCGCCGGCTTCTCCGTCTGGCGTTGCCCCTCGTTGCAGCTGTGCCCTTGCTCTTCATCAATGTGCCGACGCTCCCCCATTCCCACTCGCCGGCCCAAGTGCTCGCCACCAGCAAATGGCCCACTTACGAAGACGTAACCGACAAGGCCAAACTCCATTTCCGTCATTCCTTCGGCGAACAAACACTCAGTTCCGTGATGGAAGCCACCGGTTCCGGCTGCGTTTGGTTCGACTACAACAACGACGGCCTGCTCGACCTCTACGTTCTGAGTGGCCGCTACATCGATGGCGTGACCAATCACTCCAAGCCCGACGGACGCGACGCCACCAATCATCTCTTCCGCAATAATGGCGACGGAACCTTCACCGATGTCACCGCACAGGCTGGCGTCGCCGGCAAAGGTTTTGCCATGGGCGTCACCGTCGGCGATTACGACAACGACGGTTACGAAGACATTTACGTCACCAACTGGAATTCCGCGATTCTTTACCACAACAACCATGACGGCACTTTCACCGACGTCACCGAATCCGCCGGCGTGCAGAACAATCACTTCGGCGTCGGCGCCGCCTTCCTCGATTACGACCGCGACGGTCGCCTCGATCTCTTCGTCGGCAATTATTTGAAGTTCGATCCCAACTCCAAGAAACCTTTTTATTCCGCCGACGCATTTGCCGGGCCCCTCGACTACGAGGGCGAGTCCAATCGGCTGTTCCACAACAACGGTGATGGCACTTTCACCGACGTTTCGGAAAAAGCCGGAATCGCCAATCCTCCCGGCCGCGCCATGGGTGTCACTGTCGGGGATTACGACAACGACGGCTGGCCCGACATCTACGTCGCCAATGATCAGATGGAGAGCTACCTCTACCACAACAACCACGACGGCACCTTCACCAATGTCGCCGTGGAGCAGGGCGTGGCCTACGGCACGAACGGCGACACGCCTTCCGCTATGGGCCCGATCTTCGCCGATTACAACAACGATGGCGCTCTCGATCTGTTCGTCTCTGATATGCGTTACCAGCGCCTGTTCCGCAACTCCCTGAAAGACGGTTTCTTCAACGACACCACGCTGCAATCCGGCGTCGCCCAAATCACCGGTCAGTACGTCGGCTGGGGTGATGCCTTCCTCGATTTTGACAATGATGGCTGGAAAGACGCGTTCATCGTCAATGGCGGCTTGCACTGGCTCGTGCCCATGGAGCCCACCTTGCTTCGCAATAACGCCGACGGCACCTTCACGGACGTTTCCAGCGACGTGGGCCCCGCGTTCAAGAACAAAGTCGTGGGGCGCGGCGCCTGCTTTGCCGATTACGACAACGACGGCAATATCGATGCCTTCATCGTGGTTCTCGGCGGTAATGGAGTCTTGCTGCACGCCAAGCCTCCCGCGGGGCCTCGCAACCACTGGCTTACGCTCAAACTGGTCGGCACGGTCAGCAATCGCGACGGTTTTGGCGCGCGCATCGAAGCGACCGCCGGCGAGCTCCACCAAATCGTCGAAAACGTGCCGCAGTCGGGCTACCTCTCGCAAAACGATCCCCGCCCGCATTTTGGTTTGGGTTCGCACGCCGAAGTGGACTCGCTGACCATTCGCTGGCCCAGCGGCACAGTGCAAAAGCTCGAACACGTCAAGGCCGACCAGATCCTCACCATCACCGAACCCGGCCAGCGTCCTGCTGCGGACGCGGGAGGAAAGGCGCGATGAAGCTGCACCTATCTGCGCCTACTCCTCAAGGTCCGGTGCGGTCTTCGGCCCTTGTATCGGTGTGCCTGTTGGCGGTTGTTCTGTCGTTGGCGCTGGGCAGCAGGGCGCAAGCGCCAGGTACCAGGAACGCGCCGTCGCCAAGCTACCTCACGCCCGTTGCCGCAAAGATTTCTCCCGACGGTATCAAGCTGTACGTCGTGTGTGAAGACGCGGATGCCGTGTTGGCCGTCGATCTGCCCACGCAGCGCGTGATAAAGAAAGTCGCCGTCGGCCACAAGCCCAAAGACCTCGCCGTGTCTCCCGACGGAAAAACTCTCTATGTTTCCAACGAGTGGAGCGACACCGTCAGCGTGATCGACTCCGCGACCTTCCAGGTGCGGAGAACGCTCGCAACCGGTTGGGGCCCCCGAGGATTAACCACCGATCGCGCCGGCAAAACGCTATACGTGGCCAACAGCATTGGCAACGATGTGTCGGTGCTGGATCTCACCACCGGGGCGGAACGGAAGCGTCTCACCGCTCTGCGTTCGCCCCATTACGTGCAGCTTTCCCGCGATGGCCGCTACGTTTACGTTTCGAACATTCTGGCGCATCTCGAATCCGCGGATGAGTCCCCCATATCCGAACTTATGGTCATCGACACGCGCGCGCAAACCGTAGCCGAGCGCATCTTAATTCCCGAAGTGCTGGAGTTGCGGCACGTCGCCGAGGCGCCAGGACCGCAAGGCGGGTATTTGCTGGTTCCGTTCTTGCGCCCCAAAAATCTGAATCCGCTCATCCAAGTCGATAACGGCTGGATTCTCACTCACGGCGTGGCCGTCATTCGTCCGGCAAAAGCAAATCCTGGCGACACAGCGCCACATTCCCAGGTGACGCAGCTTCTCCTCGACGACATCGACCGTTACTACGCCGGAGCTGACGGTGTGGCCTTCACGCCCGATGGCCGCTATGCGCTGGTCACTCACGCGGACGCCGCCACGCTTTCGGTGATCGATACAAAACTACTCGCGCAACGCCTGCACCGCGTTTCCGCCGCGGAATTGCCGAATCGGCTCGACACTGCACGCCAAATCGTCGTCCACCGACTGTCCACGCAGGCCAATCCCACCGACGTGGTCGTCGCCCCGAATGGCCGCACCGCTTACGTCGTGAATCGCCTGGACGACAGCCTGACCGTGGTCGACATCCCGCAGTTTCAGATTCGCGGCCGCATCGACTTAGGCGGCCCGAAGGAAATCACGGCGCTACGTCAGGGGGAACAGCTCTTCCACGACGCCAAATTCTGCTTTCAGGGCCAATTCGCCTGCGCCACCTGCCATCCGGACAACCACATTGACGGTGTCGCCTGGAACCTCGAAACCCCGCAACTAGGCCGCGACCGCGTAGCCAACCGCACTCTGCGTGGCATCGCGGAAACAGCTCCATTCAAGTGGAACGGCCACAATCCCGACCTGGAAACGCAATGCGGCCCGCGCATCGCAAAATTTCTTTTTCACTCGGAAGGTTTCAACCACCAGCAGCTTGAGAATCTCGTGGCCTTCATTAAGTCGATTCCCTTGCCGCCGAATCGTCACCTTGCCGCGGATGGCGAACTCACTGCCTCCCAGGACCGCGGCCGCACCATTTTCTTCCAGAAAGGCTGCGACACTTGCCATCCTCCGGAAAGCCATTACACCGCGAAAAAAAGTTTTGATGTGGGCACCGCCGCGAAATACGACACCTCCGGCATGTTTGATGTTCCGCAGCTTGATCGCATTTACGAGAAGCCCCCGTATCTGCACAACGGAGAAGCCCGCACGCTCGAAGAGATTTGGACCATCTATAACCCGGCGGATAGGCACGGATTCACCTCGGACATGTCCAAAGAGCAATTGAACGACTTGGTGGAATTTCTAAAGACGTTGTAGCAGGAGCCAGTGGGACGGAGCAGAAAAATGAGAACCGCAACACGCATTCGCGGCCTGCTGGGAACCGTGGCACTGCTGTGCTTCGTGCCGGTCCTTGCCGCACAAACACCCATGCTCTACACCAAATGGGAAAATTTCACCCCCGCCAATGGCATGCCGGACGCCAAGGTGTTCAGCGTGGCCGTGGATGGCGAGCGCGTGTGGGCCGGCACGGAAAACGGTCTCGTCCTCATCACAAATTCCAAGGTCGCCAAGGTCTACACCACTGCGGACGGGTTGCCCAATCGTGTGGTCACCGGAATCGCTATCGACAAAAAGACCGGCGATCTGTGGCTGGCGACCTTCGGCGGCCTCAGCCAGTTTACTGGGGGCGAATTCCATAATTATAGGAGCATGAGCAGCGGCCTGGCGAACGACATTGTCTATGCTGTGGCCCTTCAGGACGAATTTCTCTGGGTCGCCACTGCCGCCGGCATCAATCGCTTCAACCTGCGCACGGGCGAATGGTCCATCTTCAGCGAACGAACCGCGCCCATGCACGAACCCTGGTCCTACGCCATTGCCGTAGGCGAAGGAAAGGTCTACGTCGCCGTGTGGGGCGGCGGAATCCTCGAGTACGACATCGCTGGTGGCTACTGGAAGCCTTATACCGACCCCGACGGCGAGATGGAAATTGTGCTGTTCAAGAATCAGGGCCTGATTCACGACATCGTCAGCGGTATTTCCTACAACCACGACACCAAAATGTTCTGGGCCGCCACTTATTTCGGCATGAGCGGTTACGACGGCCACAATTGGCACAACTACCTGTCCACCGACAGCGGCCTCGCCTCTGATTTCATCAACGCCACGCAAACGCGCGGCGACGACGTGTGGGCCTGCACCGACAAGGGCCTCAGCTACCTCAATTTCAAAACCAATACCTGGGTCACTTACCGCCCCAACAAAGAAACCGGCAAGGGCGAAATTCTCATCACCTCCCCGGACAAAAAAGTGACCAGCATCGAAACTGCTACTTCTCTCGCCCACAACTACATCCTGAACCTGGCGTTTCAGGGCGACGACATTTGGGTGGCCACAGCCGCAGGGCTGAGCCACGGCATTTCTCAATCCCATAAGGAAGGTACAAGCAATGAGCAAGCAAGAGCTAGTCGCTGAAACTCCCGTCCCCGCCGTTGACCACGGCATCTCCATTCAGAAAAAGCCGATTGAAGCGGCTTCGGTCCTCAACAAAGCGTATGACTATCCCCGGCCATCGTCGTTCTCCCGCGGCATGCGCCTGGACATCAACGGCGTCACCATCCTGCTGATTTCCGGCACCGCCAGCATCGACGAGAACGGCAACTCCGTGCACATCGGCGATTTCCGTTCGCAGGTTCTGCGCACTTACTGGAATATCACCGGATTGCTCGCCTCCGAGGGCGCCACCTGGAAAGACATCGTGCGTACCAGTTGCTATTTGCGCGATATCGAGCGCGACTACGCCGAGTTCAACGAAATCCGCACGCAGTTCTTCAAGGAATTGGGCCTCGACTTCCCGCCCGCTTCCACCGGCATTCAGGCCATTCTGTGTCGCCCGGAATTGCTGATTGAGATTGAAGCCATCGCGATTTTCCCGACGAACCGCAAGGCGTAGGCCGGAACGGTTTCGAATCGGGTGTTGTGCTGTCTTACCTGGCCCGCGCGAATCACGCGAGACCTGGAGAGGAAATCTTTTATGAGCATTGCAGGAAATGTTGCTTTGCAGGACCTTCCACGGATTTGCCCCTTGGTCAGCCGCAGAGTGCAGTCTTCCGCGTTCGTTGAGGACTCGCACGTCGTCCAGGTAAGAGACGTGCGCTTTGGGGACCAACGGCCTGTGGTGATTGCCGGTCCCTGCGCGGTGGAAAATTTCGATCAGACCCTCGCGATTGCTCTTGCCGTGCGCGACGCCGGCGCCGAAATGCTGCGGGGAGGCGCGTTCAAGCCCCGCACTTCACCCCACGATTTTCAGGGATTGGGGATCGAAGGCTTACGCATTCTCCACGAAGTCAGCCGCGAAACCGGCTTGCCGGTGGTCACAGAAGTGATGGACCCCCGGCTCGTGCAGACCGTCTGCGAATACGCCGACATGCTCCAGATCGGCTCCCGCAACATGCAGAACTATCCCCTGCTGATTGAAGCCGGCAAGTCCGGAAAACCGGTTCTGCTGAAGCGTGGTATGGCCGCCAGTTTGTGCGAGTGGTTAGGCGCGGCCGAATACGTCGCCAATGAAGGCAATCTGAATATTGTGCTGTGCGAACGCGGCATTAAGGCTTACCCTTCCGGCGAATATTCTCGCAATGTCCTCGATCTCAATGTCATTCCCGCGGTGAAAGAAGAAACCTTTCTGCCGGTCATCGTCGATCCGAGCCATGCTACCGGCGTTTCCGGCATGGTCGAGTCTGCCAGCTGTGCGGCCATCGCCTATGGCAGCCAGGGCTTGTTGATCGAAGTGGCCTGCGATTATGCCGGAGCCGCCAGGCCTCGTTGCGACGCTGCCCAGGCCATCTCTCCGGCGACACTCCGCAATATTGTTCGGTTTATTGACAAGCACACTGGAAAGCAAGTGCTACTGAGGAAAGTCCATGCGGTTTAACACACAGTTTGTTCGCGGAGTGATTTGGGTCGTGGCCGCTTGCGGCTCGTTTCTGCTGCTCGGTACCGTCACTCCTGCGCAGTCGCCCACTACGGACCAGCCGTCCAGCCAGACAACGAATGCCCCGCAACGCTACGCCAACATGCCGGAAGAGGCCGTGCCGTATGGCAAGTTTGGCAAGCCCTACAAAGAATGGTATCTGACGGACGACACGCTCGCTTACTACGGAGCGGCCCGCGAACGCAGCAACAGCGAAATCGCCGCGTCTGGCACCGTCAATATCGGTTTTCTTGGACCGCTGCAGCAAGATAATCCGGAGTCGCCTTATGGGCTCGCCATGCTTCACGGCGCCCAGCTTGCTCTTTCTCAGGCCAACGCCAAAGGCGGGTTTCAGCCTGTCGATAGCTCTGCTGCCAAGCCCTACGAACTAAAAATTCATTCGGATTCCGCGCAGTGGGGAGCCTCCTCCACCGAAGCCGTCAAAATGATCTTCGATGAACACGCTGTTGCGGTTCTCGGCTCCGTGGACGGCGCATCCACGCACATCATGCTGCGCGAGAGCTTGAAGATCGAATTCCCCATCATGGACACCGCCACCACCGACCCGACTGTCACCGAAACCCGTATTCCTTGGCTCATGCACGATTTTCCCGACGATCGCCAGCAGGGCTACGCGCTAGCGCAAGTCGTCTTCAAAGAACAAAATCTCAAGCGAATCGGTGTCATCCGCACGCAGAGCCGTTATGCGCGCGTCGGGGTGGCCAAGTTCTTCGATGAAGCCAAGCGCCTCGGCCACGTTCCCGTGCTCGAAGTGAAGTTCGAACGCGGCGACCAGGATTTCTCCACGCCATTGCGCATGCTGAAGAATGCCCGCGTCGATGGCGTGGTCATCTGGGCCGAGGTCCCCGAAGCGGCCAAAATTCTGAAACAGATGCGCGCCATGGACATGAAGCAGCCGGCGTTTGGCCCCAGCCGTTTGTGTTACGCACAGATCATCGAAGAAGCCGGCCCTGCCGCCGAAGGCTTGGTCACCACCGCGGCCATCGATCCCACGCGCGCCGAACCACGCTGGCTGCAATTCCAAACCGATTATCGTGCCAAGTTTCAGCAAGACCCCGACGCCTACGCAGCCTACGCCTACGACGGCATGAATCTTCTAATCGCGGCGATCCAAAAGGGCGGGTTGAATCGCGGAAATATCATGGATGCACTGCGCAACCATCAAGGGCAAACCTACGACGGTGTGGCTGGCCCCGAGCAGTTCGATCACACTCTGAACAACATCGCCCCCATTTATATCGCGCGGGTGGAACGCGGCAAGTTTGTCTATGCTCCTTCGAAATTGCGCCCGCCCACTTCCGTGGACAAACATTCAGGAACAGATTAATGCCATTGCTCTTCCCAATCCCGCCAAGAAATAAACATCGTTCCGCGCTAACAGCTTGCTCGGTTTGTAGGCCTTGTAGGGCCCGCTTTCTGAAGCGGGCCGTTCGTTTTTCATCGCGTCTTGCCCGCCGCTTCACAGACCACAAAAATCAAAAAAACTGTTATTCCGAGGGCATCGCTTACCCGTGGAACCTGCTTTTTCTTGGGCGCGCGTGCAACCTGCACTCCCCTCAACGATGTGCTTCACGGCTCCTTTTCCTTCTCTGTCTTCTCCCCACAAGCCTGCCCGCACATGCGCAAACGACCACTGATACCAGCAAGCCCTACGCCACACTCGATCGGGAAAACGTCACCTACCGCGGACCCGTTCGCACCGCGCCAGAACCTTCCGATGGCGCCGCGGTCATCGGCATGATTGTTCCGCTCACCGGCGCACAGCAGTCCGAGGGCAAAGCGCTTTTGGCCGCTGCACAACTCGCGATCGAGCAGGAAAATGCCACAGGCGGCTTGCCCAGTGGCAAGCGGCTGGAACTCGTCGCGCGCGATGAAAGCGGCCCCTGGGGCCAAGCCAGCATGGAGATCCTGAAACTGTATGATCAGGACCACGCGCTCGCGATCCTCACTTCCACAAATGGAGCCTCCGCCCATCTTGCCGAACAAATCGCCAACAAGATCAGCATCCCCATTCTCACCCTGTCCAGCGATCCCTCCACGACGCAGGCCAACGTGCCCTGGCTCTTCCGCCTCGGCCCCAGCGATACGGAACAGGCGCAAGCTTTCTGCCAGCGGATTTATCGCGACCGCGCATTGAAGCAGGTTCTGTTGATTTTCCAAATGGATCATGACGGCCGGACCGGCGCCATCGAATTTGAGAAGGCCGTCAAAACATTTCATGCCGCGCCGCCGCAGCGATTCGAGTGGAACGTCGCTACGCCGGACTCCGAGTCGCTTCAAGAGACTTTACGGGCGAACCCACCCGACGCCATCGTGGTTTGGTCCGACGCGGCCACTGCCGATTCGCTTATGCCCTTGCTGCAAGCGGCGCTTACCACCACGCCAGTGTTTCTTTGCCGCAAAGCCACCGAACTGAACGCGCTCGGAAAAGGTCCCGTGGAAGAGTTCACCATCGACGCGGTCACGCCAGAAAATACCCCCGCAAGCCAATTCCAGCAGGCCTACTCCGCACGAACGGGCGCAAATCCAAGCGTGGCTGCTGAGGAGATCGCCCGAGGTATACACGCGATCGCGGAGGGCTTGCGCGCTAACGGAACCAATCGCGTTTTGTTGCGTGATTTTCTGGCCAAAGAACGCGGGCAGCACGACCGCGATGGCACCAATGCCGCGCACTTCGACGCGGCCGGCAACGACCTGCAACCCTTCGCCGTAGTTAAGCTTCTACAAACTAAGCCTTAAGTTGCCGGTAACGCCGAATCGCCGTATTCGTTGAGCTGTCGTGCTTCAACTGCGGCTCGCTCTTGCTCTCCAACTCCGGAATAATGCGCTGCGCCAAAACCTTTCCCAGTTCCACGCCCCACTGATCGAAAGAATCAATGTGCCAGATGGCGCCCTGCGTAAATACGGAGTGCTCATACAACGCCACCAGCTTGCCCAGCACTTCCGGCGTCAATCGCTCCAGCAGCAGCGTGTTCGACGGCCGATTCCCTTCAAACACGCGATGGGGAACCAGCCAATCCGGCGTTCCTTCCTTCTTCACTTCCGCCGGAGTTTTGCCAAAGGCCAACGCCTCGCTCTGCGCAAATACATTGGCCAAAAGCATGTCATGGTGCCGTCCCAGCGGATTCAACGTTTTTCCAAAACCAATAAAATCACACGGAATCAGCCGCGTCCCTTGATGGATCAATTGATAGAACGAATGCTGGCCGTTGGTGCCCGGTTCTCCCCAGAAGATTTGCCCCGTGTCGTAATTCACCCGCGTGCCGTCCAGGGTCACGTGCTTCCCGTTGCTTTCCATCGTGAGTTGCTGTAGATACGCAGGGAAACGTTTCAGGTATTGCTCGTACGGCAGCACTGCAATCGTCTGCGCGTTCCAAAAATCGGTGTACCAAAGGGACAGCAATCCCAGCAGTACTGGAAGATTGCGCTCCAGCGGCGCCGTGCGGAAATGCTCATCCATCTCGTGGAAGCCCTTCAACATCGCACGGAAATTATCCGGCCCCACGGCCAGCATGGTGGACAGCCCGATGGCCGAATCCATGGAATAACGTCCACCCACCCAATCCCAGAATCCGAACATGTTCGCAGTGTCGATGCCAAACTTGGTGACTTCCGCCTCGTTGGTGGACACGGCCACAAAATGCTTGGCCACCGCCTTTTCTTCACCGCCGAGCCCTTTCAGCGCCCAATCCCGCGCGGTGTGCGCATTGGTCATGGTTTCCAGCGTGGTGAAGGTCTTCGACGAAATAATGAAAAGCGTTTCCGCCGGATCGAGGTCGATCACCGCCTCCGCAAAATCCGTACTGTCCACGTTGGAGACGAAGCGGAACCGCATGTTGCGATCGCTATAGAATTTCAACGCCTCGTACGCCATCACCGGTCCCAAGTCCGAGCCACCAATGCCGACATTGATCACATTGCGAATGCGCTTGCCTGTGTGTCCTTTCCACGCGCCACTGCGCACCCGATTCGAGAAATCCGCCATCTTGTCCAGCACCGCGTGTACGTCCGGCACGACATTTTTCCCATCCACTAAAATCGATTCATCTTTCGGTGCCCGCAGCGCCACATGCAAAACCGCGCGATTCTCCGTGATGTTGATCTTTTCCCCCCGAAACATCGCGTCGCGGCGTTGCTCTACGCCCGACTCCCGCGCCAGGTCCATCAGCAGCTTCAGCGTCTTCTCCGTGATCAGGTTCTTCGAATAGTCCAGGTAGATGCCCACCGCTTCCAGTGCGAAATGCTCGCCGCGCTTCGCATCTTCCGCAAACAGCTTTTTCAGATTCGTGGTCTGCATCTTCTTCTGGTGAACCTTCAAGGCCGCCCATGCTTTCCGTTTGGTTAGCGGCTTCACAGGAACGCTCTTTGCGCCCGTCGTCGTTACGGTTCTTGGGGACATCTTTGCGCCAGTTGCCATATTTAAACTCCCTTTCCACTTCGCTGGTTGGATGTTTTCGGATTCTTAGTGGATTTAAGATTTTTAGCTAATTCCACGTTCCACATGCGAAATCCGCCTAGAAACGCGTTGAAGTTATCCCCCAGCCGGCACTGCGGCGGCAATTTTTTCAACTTCTTCACATTGCCTCCGCCCAGTACCACATCGTCTGGCTCAATCGCCGCAGTCAATCTCTCCACCACGTCCGCCACATCCTTGCGCCATTTCTTCTTGCCATGTTTCTTCAAGCCGCGCAGGCCAACATAGTCCTCATACGTCCTCTTCTTATACGGGAGGTGCCCCAGTTCCATCGGCTCCACGATCCCGTTGTCCACCACTGCCGTACCCAGTCCTGTGCCCAGTCCCAGGAACAGCATTCGCCCTTTGCCTTTGTAGCTACCGAGTGCTTGCATCGCCGCGTCATTCAGAATTTTTATCGGGCATCCAAAAGCCTTCTCGTAGTGATATCCCACCCAGCCCTTCCCCAAGTTGTATGGGTCCAGAATAGGGTGATTGCGCATCACCGGGGCCGGGTAGCCCATGGCGATGACGTCATATTTCCAGTCCTTGGTGATGTTCTTTACTCCCTTCACCATTTCACCGGGGGTCATTTTCGGACCGGAATCGAATTTTCGGGGCGTGTCTTCGCCGTTGAGCAGAACTTTTACGTGCGTTCCGCCGACATCAATCGCCAGCACTTTCATGGATGAGATCTCCAGAGAGGGGATTTACTGGGCCAGTCGGGGCACACCGGCCTCCAAGAGTGTATCGAAAATTCGCTCTCTGTGGTGCCTGTGCGTCATTAAAAAGGACCACCGCTTTCTGGCGGCCACCCTGCCTTCGCTCACCTGTACGGTTTGCACACGAGACAAATGTGTCGCGCCGGCGTAAACCAAATCATTGCGATGCAAAGTCTTGCACAAGGTTTCCTCAACATCTGCTTGACAGCGCTTGGATTGAGAAGTAATTTTCCTCCATGTTTTTTCGGCGAATCTTGGTGTGGATTCCTGCCGTTGGGGTGCTGTTAAGGCGTTAAGCCTGAAAACGATTCATTTCCGCCTGCTTCTGGTTTCGGGTGTTGGTGCTCCCCGAAACATTTGGGAGGGCGTTTTCGTTTTTCAGGTAGAAAACCGGGGCTTGCTTTGTTCGCAAGGACTAGAGGGGTGAGGCGCATGAGTAAGCGATTTTTCTTAGCACTACTAGCCTGTGTTGCTGCGATGTGCTTCTGCGGTCAGCGCGCGTACGGCCAGGCCAATGGCAGTTTCCTGGGAACCGTGACGGATAAATCCGGCTCCGCCATTTCCGGGGCTAAAGTCACCGCTGTCTCCCAGGAAACTGGCGCAATTCGCGAAACGGTCACGGACGATACTGGCCATTACGTCCTGAATTTCTTGCCTGTATCTGTCTTCACCGTTCGCGTCGAATTCCAGGGATTCCAGACCTCGGAGAGTAAGGATCTGCGCTTGCAAGTGAACGAGACGCGCGAATTGAACTTCACGCTGTCTCCAGCTACCGTCAGTTCTACGGTGGAAGTCGTAGGCAACGCCGTTGCCGTGGAAACTGCCAATCCGACGCTCGGCCAGGTAATCACTTCCCAGCAAGTTACCCAGCTTCCCCTCAATGGCCGCGATTTCGTGCAGCTGGCTACGCTCACTCCCGGCACCACGCAGGAGACCAATCCCAACAGCTTTTTCACCAGCGGCGCCAGCAGCGAAGTGGCCGCGCGCGGCTCGTTTTCCCTCTCCGTCGGCGGTTCACGCCCCAACAGCACGGACTGGCTGCTCGACGGTGCCGACGACAACGAGCTAACCGCCGGCGGTATCGCGATCTACTCCTCGATTGACTCGATCCAGGAATTCAAGGTCCTGACTTATAACTATTCCGCCGAATACGGCACCCGTGCAGGACCGACCGTGCTGCTCACTACCAAGTCTGGTTCCAACGACTTCCACGGTTCGCTGTTTGAATTTTTCCGCAACACCGACTTGGACGCCAAGAGCTTCTTTGCCACTTCCACCGAAAAATTCAATCTGAACCAGTTCGGCGGCTCCCTCGGCGGCCCCATCATCAAGAACAAGACTTTCTTCTTCGTCGATGGCGAGCAGAAGTACCAGCGCTACGGCATTACCTTCTTGGGCTTGGTCCCCACTGATGCGATGCGCAACGGCGACTTCTCCGACGACGCCTTCGGCAACCCCATTCCCTTGCCCACCGCTTCCAACCCGGTGCCCAACGGCGCAATTCTCAATCCCAATATGAACGGGGCAGGCACAAATCCGTCAATTTCACCTACCAACGGCTACTTCCAGTGTGTTCCGGGAAGCAATACGCCCACGGCGGTGAATGCGAACGGCAGCCAAGCGCCCGGGTCACCTTGCTACGTGATCCCTTCGGCATTGCTCAACCCGATCGCCCAGAAAATGGTTAATCTCTTCCCTCAGCCCAACCTTTCTGGCAATCCCACCTCGAACTTTGAGGATGAACCCGTCCGCAGCCTCAACGAAACCAAGTTCGATGTCCGCGTGGATCAAAACTTCTCCACCGCCGACACCCTGTTTGGGCGCTTCAGCTATGACCAGGCCGTTTCTTACGTCCCGGGCGGTGCTCCCGGATTCGCGGAACAGAACGCCTTCGCCAGTAACCAGGGAATCGCCAACCATGCGCGTAGCTTGGCCATTGGCGAAACTCACGTTTTTGATCCAAACAACGTCAACCAATTCACTTTTGGTTACAGCCGCATCTTTGACTACATCACTTCTCAGGGCACCGGCACTTGCGAATCCACCATCCTCGGCATTCCCGGCGCCAATACCAGTTGCGGCGGTTCTACCGGCACGGTTTGCCAAGGCTATAGCTGCGGTTTGACCTCCACGCAGTTCGGCGGCAATTACTGGGCCCTCGGTGATCGCGGTTACGCCCCCTTCCAAGGCGGCACCAACATCTTCTCCATGAACGATTCCTTCGACATGATTCGGGGCAATCACGACATCAAGATGGGCATTAACATCCGCGCCAATCAAATGAACGTCGGTACCGAAGGCTTCCAAGACGGCTACTGGGTGATCGACGGCGTTTACACCAGCGGCGGGTATGCTAATGCTGGAAACCCGATAGCGGACTTTATGCAGGGCATGAGCGGCCTGGCCATTCACGACCAAACGTTCCCGTCCGATAGCCAGTACAACGGGGGCCCCGTAACCGGGCGCCGTTGGAAAATCTATCGCCCCTACGTTCAAGACGATTGGCGTGTCACCAAGAACCTTACCTTGAATCTCGGCTTGGCTTGGGACCTCACCACGCCTATTTCCGAAGAGGCTTGGCGCCAAGCTAACTTGGTCGCCTCCACCGGACAACTGCAGATTGCAGGCGAGCCAGGCATTAACGGTGCCGCTGGCATCCAGATGAACTGGACCGCCTTTGAGCCGCGCATCGGCGGCGCCTGGAAGGTCATGGGCAGCGACAAAACCGTCTTCCGCGCCGGCTATGGCGCATTCCACGATTCCGCCTGGAGCATGGGCGCACAGGGACTTTGGCAGAATCCTCCGTTCTTTGCTGAGTCCGACGCGTTTGGCGCTTCGGCCGCGCCCTTTTGTCCTTTCGCCACTTCTTATTGCGCAGCTACCTTGGGCCAGCCTGCAACGGCGATAAACATCTCGGACGGCTTCCAACTCTTCCCGACACGTCCGAATCCATCCACCTTCACCGGTGCCCTGCTTTCGGAACCCACCAATTTTAAGTTGGGCTACGTGCAGCAGTACAACGCCAACCTCCAACGCGAGTTGCCGGGCCAAGTTTTGCTCACCGTGGGCTACGCCGGTTCCAAGGGCCGGCACATCCTGATCTACGGGAACGACCTGAACACGGACAGCCCGAGCGCTTGCGTTCCCGGCAGTGGGTACACCTTGGGCTGTTTGCCAAATGGTGCTCCGTACACTGCCTTCCCTTCGAGCTATCCGTACGCGTTCAACACCATTTACTGCGTCTGCGACAGCGGCCAGACTCTCTACAATTCTCTGCAAATTAAAGCCGAAACCAAATCCAGCCGAAATGGCCTCTACGCCCTGATTAGCTACACCTATTCGCGCACCTATGACAACGGGTTGTCCGACGGCTTGGGCTCCGTGCTCAGCGCCCCGTATTTCCCCTTGCCCAACTGGTCGAAGTTGGATTGGGGACTCTCCCAAATCAACCTCAACAACAACTTCGTCGCCAGCGTCATCTACGATCTCCCCTTCGGCAAGGGCAAGAAGTGGGGCAGCAACTGGAACGGCGTGACCAATTCTCTCCTCGGCGGTTGGCAGGCCACCGTCATTGAGAAGATCACCTCCGGCTTCCCAGTTCCGCTGATTGACAGCAATAACGCCTCGGGCACCTACTTCCAGAACGGCAACGGTGACAACTACAACCGGCCAGACTATGTCGCCGGCTGCAATGCGGGCGCCGGTAATCACAGCGCGTTGCTGTGGATCAACCCCAGCTGCTTCCCCGCCCCCGCGCCCGGTCAACTTGGCAATGCCAACCGCGTTCCCGCCACCGGTCCTGACTTCGTCAACACCGACTTCTCCGTCATTAAAACTTTCGCCTTGCCTTGGGAAAACATGGGCTTGAACTTCCGTGCGGAGTTCTTCAACCTGTGGAACCACGCGCAATTCGGCATGCCCGTCAACGACATCAACGCGGGGA
>Ga0335072_10000153_pt1 | contig 145588 bp, 142 predicted proteins | sample Lox_Sample_21_FD_206725 | JGI IMG/M metagenome (GOLD analysis project Ga0335072, IMG submission 206725) | Soil microbial communities from Loxahatchee National Wildlife Refuge, Florida, United States - Lox_Sample_2.1 | ecosystem: Environmental > Terrestrial > Soil > Wetlands | place: USA...
CTCCAATTATCGTTGTTAGCGATAAAATACAGAGGTATTTTATAGGTGCTACAGCCAACTAAGCCTTACGAAATTTATATCAACAAATTTAGCGGTGTTTGGCTTTCTAAAGAATCAAGTTTGAAAATATTTGACTATGAAATGACGGAGATATGGGTCTCTGAAGTAGGTGAGTTTTATTGATTTTTGGTGGGGTTGCGCGCTGCAGTAGCACGCGCGCTGCCGTGAAAACCCGTACTTCTCCGCACGATTTCGGGTCATGCACCCCACATCTCCGCCGCAAGTTCAACTTGGCTTGCCATGATTCAGAGAAGCTAAAGATCTACAACTTGAGCCGAGAGGAATAGTAGTGCACTTGGCTGCAGACTTCGGTCCTAGCCGTGCGGCCGGAATGCTCCACCAGCAACTGTACATTGAAAGGTAATGATTTGTGTAAAGGCATTCGAAGCAAACGACAGCCTTATGCGAAAATTTGGACTTCTGCAACCACTTGGTAGGAGGAGAGCGTTTAGAAGTACATTAAGGAAAGAGACAGATCATAGCGGTGTGGAACGTTGAGACAGTTGCTGCAGCCATAGCTTTTCGATTCTAGCCCTCAGTTGACGCCAAAATGGAACTTGCAGTAGCCCGTATGACGTTGGAACACCAATGTAAAGCTTAAACTAAGCTTCCAAAATGCTCTTGTGATTCAAAGTTACCAATTCAGTGCCAAATCGAAGATGTCAAAGTTTCTCCAAGACTTCTTTGAGGCGAGGTCGGGATCCTTGACAGGCTTCGATCGGATCAAAGGTACTGGCTGTTCAGAGATGCCGCCATGAGATCTAAGACGATGGCCACGGAGCTGTTCTAGATCATGTTCTGATCTCTTGGATCCAATCACGGCATTCTTTACCGCCACAACAACTATATCTCCCTCTCGGTCGAAAGGCATTTCAAATCTCGACGCTGCCTCACTTCCAGATAACACGACCTCCACTTCAGGAAATATCTTGCAGTACTCCAGAATCTCGTCTCGGTTGGAACCATGAACGTACACTCGCACAAAGCTTCCTAAAGCGCCATGGTGCTTGACGAAGGGATCCGTGATTGGACATATTACTCTCACACTTCCGACACCGAAGTGAGATTCAAGCTCTTCTTGCAAAAATAGTACGTGCGGACTCCCATCATATGTGGATTTGTCACTCATACCATGATCACCAGTAACTGCCACAATGGCACCTAGTTCGACCAGTTTTCCAAATCTCTTATCAATTGCATGCATAAACTCGTTTGCGACTGGATCTCCAGGAGCATGAATGTGTTGAATGAAATCTGAAAGCGTCAAATAGAAGAGATCGGCTCGTCGTTCCTCCAGAAGTTTGACACCTGCATCTAGGACGTAAAGTGATAGATCTGCAGAGTATTGATTCGGTGCTGGCCGTCCTATCCAAAGTTCAACATTGTCGATACCGTTCTCGGCCTTGGTACACTGGTTTGCATATTCCGCTGAGAAACAGATGGCATTCTGAAGTCCAAATCCTAGAATTCGACGAAGCTTATCCTTAGCTGTAACTGCAGCCACACGAACTCCTCGTTTAGACATCTCAGCCAATATGGTTGAGCCGCGAAGAAGAGATGCGTCCGTGACCATAGTCTCTTTACCAGTCTCGCGATCCAAGAAGAAGTTCCCAGATATTCCGTGAACTGCAGTAGGCACACCGGTGATGATTGAAGTATTATTTGGATTAGTAAATGACGGCATGGCAGCGTTGGCTATGCAATGGAATCCGCTTTCGATAAACTTCTTGCAATTTGGCAGCAATCCATCCGTAATTCCTTGTTCCAAATACTCAGGATCGAAACCATCTACACAGACAATGACGGTTGGTATTTGTGGTAGAGCAAATGATTTTGAGTGTAATGTGATGCTATCGTCCACTTCTGTCATCTGTCAGATTGCCAGCACCAAACAGGCTTCGTAGACGCACTTGATGGAGCACGATTAGAAGCCATTGTAGCCATGTTCCTATCTCCCTAATCAATCTTTCTCCAGAACTCGAGACGATGAAAAATGAAACGGTTGATGTCAAACGTCGTCATTGCAATAGCCTTGTTCTATGTTGTTCAAGTAAGAAAGGGTCACAGTTTGAGATTTAGAAGGTTATCCGTGTCCAGGTGAATTACACTCTCGGGTTTAGCATACCAAACCCCGGAAATGTTCTGATGGCAGGTCAACGTCTGATTCTGTAGGTTACTACGTATGTTAGGCTGTTGAAAGATGGAATTAGTGTTACCTTTGATTTTACTGTACACTTTGTCATAGCTATAGGAGAAAAAGGCGAGACACTAGAGTTCGTTCGTTCAGGTCTGGACCAACAGTACACAAACGCGGACAGCCTTCGAGAGAGCAAGGGAGGGGTTAGTTACGCAGAAGTAGCGTCTGGCTTTCCATAAGATTCGTCGAAGCTTTGTATACTCCGTACTAGTGCTGTGAAAGAATGTATCTGAATTGGCATATCCTATGGGCACTTTTGTCATCGCGTTTGAATAAGAAAACTTTCAAATACCAAGAATGCGAAAGAAACTGAGTTCTGCCTTTGCCATATCTAACGGCTCTAACTTGTTGGACATCCTATGGAGGGAAAATTACAAGAACTAGCAGTTCCACCACCCGTGATTGAATCGCCAGTAAAGGTGAAGTCACTACAACTTCCTGATCCACAAAGTACGTAGTAGTCCTGAGCACTGGAATTGACTGTTCCTGTAACGTCAATGAAAGAGATATCTGATAAGAGAACGCCGTTTGTTGGAACTCCAGTTGGACCGCCATTCAAGTAGTCTTGTTGGACATCGATGCCATAGACACTGATAGCAGATAGACTTATATTCTGGTAGGTGATGCCAGTCACTGTGCCAGTGGTTCCACTATTGGTTTTGATTCGACAACCGTTTTGCGAATTCACTACATTTGAGTTCTCGAAGATTACATTGGCGACGGTATTATTGTCGTTTCCTCCAACAGAACCAATTGACAAGCCGTGGGAGCCATAGCAAGATATTCCAGAAACCGTGATGTGTGATCCACTGTTGATTGCCACGCAGTCATCTTGGTTATGAACGGTAGTGCTTTGAATGGTCACAGTGTCGCTGTCAGAAATATCGAATCCGTCAGTGTTGTGAGCAGCTGGGAGACCTGATGATATGGCGTTTGGTGCATCACCAGCACTGTTGTTCATGTTCAGATTCGAGATCGTCAGACCTCTATTGCTAGTGAGACTGAAACAATGGACTGGCCAGTTTTGGATATTCAAATTTTCAATGGTACCATCAGTAGAATCTTTGACCACAATGAAGTCGTTAGGTCTTTCATGCAATTAGAGACTGTTGTACATATGCTCAGAAGAGTTCGTACTTTGCCTGTCCGCCGTTAGAACCTTGGCCATCCCAATATGCTTGACCGTTGCCATCTATAATATGTCCGGCAGCTCCAGTAATTGTATAGCCAGTTCCGCTAATTACGATGGGATCGAAGTCGGTATTGAAGGTATTACCAAAGATCTAAATTTGGCTGGATCAGATAAAAGTGCTGCATCTCGTATGGGAAATTCATACTGTAGTTCCAGCAAAGGTAACGACTGCGCCTGTCTGTAGACTCTGTAGGTCAATTGTACTGGACGGAGGCGCAGAAATATTGCTCAGTACGATGTTCGTACATGATGCCACAGCGGAAGAGATGGAGGCGTATGCGGTAACCGTGCAAGTTGATCCTCCACCAACAGCGGAAGCCATTGTGGACCTAATTGGAAGAGATACCGAAATGCCTTAAAGCTATTGTATAAAATAATCAAGAGTAGTCCAGGGACGATACCGGAGGAGGGAGAAGTGGCGTTGACTGAGCTTGATGCAGCTTCTTTCCATCTTTATGATGAGTTTGGTAACGAGAAGACTAGATGTCGCAGACGCGATACAATGAAATAAACGCGAAGCCGAAGTTTGTCCACTGCCGTTAAAGAGGAAGTAAACACGGAGCTACCTTAGATGAACAAGCCTGTGACTCTTGTTTCAAGTCGCGTCAAACTTGCCCAAACATATTAAAGTATGCTCCTATCTTCATCAGATAATCGGAAGTAAGAGATAGGATCACTTGAAGACTCATATTCGAGATAAACCAGAGGTAGACTATTGTAAGGTATACGAATGGAAATTGATATTGGATCAGGAGAGGTGATGAGAAGCATTTGCTGTGATTACAGTGGAAATGTTTAATCAATAGCGCAGAGATATAAGCCGTTTCAGGAGACTCATTTCTTACGGTAGGTCTATACTGCACCTGGTTGATGAAAAGATTGGTGGAAAAAATGAAGAAATGATGGCAGCTTACGGTAACGTCTTCCTCTTGACCTCTCATTTCGAATTCATACTCCTCTATCTCCTCTACTGGACGATGTACTATGCGTATATCCCTTGTACCCGGCAACTTTCAACTATCGTTACGTACTTCTAGCTTCACCCAGCAACTTTCGGCACCATCAACTTTCGCGGAAGTTAGCATCAACTCATCAACTTATCGAAGCATTCAATGACAAAGCGATATTCAATGAAACGAGTGTTAACGGAGAGACTAGACAAATCTCGGGCGAAATATTATGCCGATAACGTAAGCATACGCTGATGCCGACATGAACTCGCTTATGAGCTACGGAGGTCGAGCTCGGAACATTTTGAGATCTCACATCCGAAGAGGCGTAACTGTCCGTGTCCCGTGATAGAGTAGGAAGATGCTGGAGAAGGTCTGAGTCTCGCACTTCACAGTTACGAAGGGCCGAATATAAATGATTAGAAATTGAACAATTTGAGTATGAAATGATTGAACTGAAGTAAGCTTTCTATTCTGCATACTTTACTGCAATTTTTTCTTCCATCCAACATGTCTTCGATTAACCGTTTCATCCTAAAAGGTGGTGTGGTGTTAGTACACGACGCCGAAGACCGCGTCCAACCTCTCAAAACAGATATACTTGTTACTGGGAACAAAATCGAGAAGATTCAGAAAGATATTATACCTTCTGGTTCGGAAACAATTATTAACTGTGCAGACAAACTCATTTCTCCTGGCTTCGTGGACACACATCATCATCTCTGGCAGACACAGCTGAAAGGTCGCCATGCAAACGAAGTACTTCTTGAATACATGGTCACCGGTAACTGGCAATCATCCAATTTCAATGTCGCCGACTTCTACTGGGGCCAACTCGCTGGATGTCTTGAAGCTCTCTACAATGGCACAACAACCGTTGTCGATCACTCTCATCTGAATACTTCTGCCGATGCATCCAGAGCAGCGATATCCGCGACAGTATCTGCTGGGATTCGCTCAATCTTTGGATACTGTCCAACAATGAAACTCAAGTCCTGGAATCCTGTCGAGATAGATTGGAATTACCTTGCTCCATGGGTTACAGAAACACTAGAGGACCTCGCTGCTGCCGCTCCTTTCGGTGATGGCCGCACCCATCTTGGTTTTGCCTTTGACGGATACTTCTTGCCGAAAGAAGTCGTTGTCGACCTCATTACCAAAGTGAAGAATCTTGGGATAAAGACAATTACGTCGCACGCTGGAGTCGGTGCACAGTTCGGTAACACACATCTTCCCGCACTGTTGGAGTCCTATGGCATCCTCGATGACACATTTCTCTTCTCTCATCTTGGTGGAGCGACGAAAGAAGATGAAAGGCTGATCATCAAGGCCAATGCACACATCAGCTCCACACCGAGCACAGAGTTGCAAATGGGTCTTGGTCAGCTAACATGTTACCGTGAGGACCTACCAGAGCTTCAAAACAACTGCAGTTTAGGCATAGACTGTCACTCTAACAACGCCTCAAGCATAGTGCAAGAGATGCGTATCGGTCTGCAACAGGCGAGAGGTTTATATAATCAGCGCTTCCTCGATGCCGGCAAAGCACCAGCCTCACTCCCTATCAATCGTAGAGTTGAGGCAGTGTTCAATCTCGGTACCATTCAGGGTGCTCGAGCAATTAAGATGGAAGACAAAGTTGGCAGCATTGCTGTTGGAAAGCTGGCTGATCTCGTGATATTTGACACTCAGAGTCCCGGAATGATCTGCGCAGCCGTGCATAATCCTGTTGCCGCTATTGTGCTGCACTCGAATTCCGCAGATATCACCGATGTTATCATAGATGGAAAGTTTCGGAAGAGAAATGGCGACCTTGTCGGTATACAGGTAGAGAAGGACGCTGTGGCTATTGCACAAGCGGACTCTTTGACCTGGAAGGATGTTGCGACACGACTAATTGAGAGTAGGGCGAGACTGCAAACGGTGATTGATGGTCTAGATTTCAAAGATGCCAAGCAAAAGCTAATGGACTTGTTCCATGTGGATCAGTCGCTCATCGTAGACGCGCTTTAGTCTACCACGTCGTGGAAGAACTACGCACAGATGGCTTGCATTAGCTTGTGGCATTCATGGATCTCCTGGACAGCGTTTCTTTGATAAATGGTGAACCGTATGTGACAAGTGTCATCAACAATCTCGTACTATCCGCAGCGTGATATTGTGGACGGCACGATGTTGTAGATATCGCGAGTAACTTGTGTCATATTCATGCCGTGCGAACATACTAACTAAACGCAAGACAGACTATATCGGATTGCAATAAAATTCTCTCGTTCGTCATCAAAGTTTATCCTGAATCAAGGAATAATGCTTACAATATGATTCATTCCCAGAACGCGAGACGCCACGCTGCTCTTGTAAAATAAGCGGTATTCAAAACCACCTTGTAGCAACTCTAAAGCTAGATCAATCTGAACTAGTTTACGTTGACTTCTGACAATGGCGGTGGTCGAAACCTGTGCTTATCCTGACCGACCTTCTTTCTGAAGAGTGACAAGCTCTTTAGCATCTCTTCCGCTTCGCGTTGAATGGCTTCTGTATCGGCCGTAACATCATCATACGCGGGCATGGGGGCCATCTTCGCATTGTGCAGTTCATCTTTGTACCTCTCCAGGTTTTCCTTTTCTTCATCCAAGGCGGATTGTTCATTCGACGACAGAACATATGCTCGTGGCAATACAATCGGATCCTTCAGCTCACCAACAACCAAGCCAAGATGGCGCCTCAAAGCGTCGACTTCACCTTCCAACTTGGTATTCAGCGTTGTCATCTCCTCCACTTCGCTTCGTAGTGCGCCTATCCGAGCTTCGCTCACTCGTCGTTGTTCATCCATGAGTCTCTGCATGTTGGTCACCTGTTGCTGGTAGGCCTCCAGTCCCTCGCTCTCCTCTTTCTTTCGACGTAGGCCTTCCTGCACACTGCGCTTCAAACTCTCGATTGTGGCGGCCATCTCATCAATCTGTGCGTCGCGTTGCGCCGAAGATATGGCGTCGATGTTTGCATGAGCGCGAGTTCGGATCCGCTTGGCCTGGTCGGCATATCGGAGAGTACCAAGTGTTTCAGCATAGTCGGTTGGTGAGATGCATGCCACCATTGCAGTTTTGGAGTTGCCACCGAGTGAGTCCTTCAAAAGCCATGTGAGAACTGAGTCGCGGTATGGCACGACCTCGAGTGCTGGCTTTGGAGTCCGGCGCTGTGGTGTACCAGGTCGAGGACTACTGCGTCCACTTCCTGTACCGTTGGCGAGAGCTTGACGACGCGGATCCGCCAGTGCTGCAATAACGCGGCCAAGTGTTGTCAGCGACTTGTTGATTTTTCCACCTTCGACTAGACGTTGACCGGTTGCTTCCGTTCTATCAGCACGCTCCGAACCTGCAAGATCAACGAGTCGCATCCTAGCTGTTCGCTCAATCGTCTCGTCCGTGATTAATTCGTGTCTAATCTGTCTTAGCTGAATGGTGAAAACCGCATGTGAACGGCTGGATGTATCATTCATCTTTGTGCTGGCCGTCGTACGGTTGGAGTCACCCAGAGCCATCAGATTCTTCACATCACTGTAACTCCTAACAGGCATATCGGTCAAACCTTGAACGTACACACCATCAGTCTGTGACTCTCGAATTTTTAAGTAGTATGGCTTTTCTCCTTTGTCAGTGGCTACCAGCAAGTCTCTGACATGTTCATTGTAGACTTCGAAGTAGGATACGTGGACTGTGTATGTCGTATTAGGTTCTGGCTTGTCTCGAATCCTTGTGAATAAAGCTTCGCAGGTTCTTGGGATCAATCCTGGCTGTTCTTGTGTTCCCATCATTGTGTAACTTTTGCCACTTCCCGTTTGTCCGTACGCGAAGATACATGTATGATAGCCATCAAAGTTGTGGTCAAGGAATTCTTCACCGAAGGACGAATAGATGTCTTCTTGAGTGGCATAATGATCGTCTTCAGGGTTGTGAGACCAAAAGGATTTGTCGAATGTGAACTGTTTGTCTTCTTTCCGACCAACCTTCGTAGTCGCGTCGATGTACGAGGAACCGGTATTGGGAGCAAGAAGAGTCGTCGTCTGACTTTGAGGATCCATTCGAACTATGCACTGCGCATTGCTGTTGAGTTCTGCTTTGTTGTTAGCCGTGGAGCTCAAGATTACAAAACATGATGCGTACCTCTTTGCACAAATTGTCTCACTCGCACGACAACCTTAACGTTACCAGCTCCGTCACCATCGGTACCATTAGCCATGGTTGAATATGCTGGTGTTGTTGGTTCGGATGCCCTTAGTGACGGCGACGATGCCGACGACTCGAAGAGATAGTCGTAGGCAGCGCCGCGGTATGACACTGTTTCCATGATGCTTGCACCGGTGGAAAGAATGGACGAATGTCTCAATCGAAGGAACGAGTGCATCAACCTTAAGAAAGCATTTACGACGCTGGGGTGGATTACGAGGGATTTCCGTGTTGGGTTAGAAGTAAACAAGGCGATGAAGCTTCGCAACCAAATGAGCTGGCGGCCATTTTGCCCTACGCCAAGCTGGTTGGCCAATGAGAAGAATGCTTGGCATCGACCAGACAAATGTTCCTGAGGCTCATTCCGCGAAATTCTTCTCCACCATAACATTTTCCAACTTGCACGACAGCCATCTCGACCTTTGTTTTGACAACAACAACTCTACATCTGTCCGGTCAAGAATCAGTGAGAATCACAAAAATGAAGTCAAGAGCGCTACTAACACTAAACGTAGAAAAACTCGCACTATGACGAGCACCATCGGCGTCCCAATCAAGCTCCTCAATGAAGCAGCGGTAAGTTCTCACACTACATTGTACATTTCTCTGAGGTTATTTAACCGGCGATGATATCTGTAGGGCCATATCGTCAGTGTCGAGACTCGAGATGGCAGTACCTATCGCGGCAAGCTATATGAAGCCGAAGACAACATGAACGTCCAGCTCGAGAACATTACCGTAACCGCGCGCGATGGCCGCGTCTCACACATGGATCGTGTTTACATTCGTGGCTCTCACGTACGCTTCGTCATTGTTCCCGACATGCTTCGCAATGCGCCTATGTTCCGTCAGAAGGATCGCAAAGGTCGCGGTGTCGGTCTGGCTCGTGGTCGTGCAACTGTATCCCGTGCCCGTGGTCAGCGTGGTGGAAAATAAACAAAGCACTTTGAAGAAACACGATTGATCGTCAGTCATGTCTTCAAGGTGTGAAGACGTATTGAGAAATTAGGCTTTGGCAGTTGCGTCTATGGAGAGATCGAGGAGGAACTGCCTTCCGCTGCGCAGCTTTTATGACAGCTTGCGAAATCCCCATCCGCTGAGACTCGGCTCGGCAATGGTGAAGCTTGAAATATGGCAAAATGTGGTCTTACAATTAGAATGCCACAGGCGGATATTCAAGGAGATATTTTGGTGCTTGTAGAGTACGAAGTCGCCACAGAGAGGCGAACTTCTTTAGGCCTTCAGAGCCTTCAGATCCCGAGACAATGAAAACTATTCTGAATCGTGAACGTAAATCAATCTTTTGACTTTGAGATCGGTTGGTTACCATACTTTTTTTGCTGAATAATTCTTCGTTGCGTCCGAAGCGTCGCCCATCTCAACTTATCCAGCTTCACGCACTACTTGGAATACAACTCTGGACTACAGCAAACCTCACAATGTGAACCTTCGGAATGCCTACTCAAACAATCTCCAATCCCCTCCGCATCCTCGCTCTAGGCGCACCGTCGTCTGGTATCCTCGATCTCCTCCGATCCCTTACTGGCTCCGCTCCAAACCCGGTTGACGAGTCTATGGCCGGATTATCTCACACATGGGATCTCACAACGCAATACTATAAAGCCAAACTGTCCATATGGATTGACGAAGTCACGTCAATCTCTGCGTGGAAAACAGATTTCCTCAACGCCGATGCCAAAGAGGTTGTTCGCGCTCTCGGCGCCATCGTACTCTGCTTCAAAAAGCCCGCCACCAAGGATGAACTCGATACGGTGATTGAGACAATGAAAGGAGTGAAAGAAGTGGTTGACATACACTGGGGATATTCTTGGGATGGCACGCTTCTCGCCGTAGCCATGCCGAGTGGCACAATAGCTACGATGGACAAGAGCGAAGAGGAATGGGATGAACTCTCTAGAGACGAAGGATTTGAGTATATTGATGCCACAGCGAAAGGTCGAAACGAGTTTGGAGAGCTCCAAGGTATTGAAAGGCTGCGAGAGGCTTTGGAAGCAAATGAGTGGGAGACTATGCCTGACGAGTTTGACGCTGACGAGGACGCAATTGGCCTTGAAGATGGTGGAGACGAATTTGGAGAGTCATTTGCGGCAGAAGAAGCCGAGATTAATCTAGAATGGCTAGGAGTCAAAACAGCCGTCAATGGTGGCGACGATAACGAGGCAGAGGGCGTGGAGGAGTTAGAGAGAATGATGAGGAAATTGCAAGCCATCAAAGGTATAAACTGCTTCTGCTCATCCTTTGTTTCGCTGTAAACAGTTTCATAACTAACATCCTGCTACCAGATACTGGCTCCGCTATGGAACCTGAGGAGCGCAAGCGCTTCGCGGCTAGAGCTATCAACGATCTCCTCAAAAGCGACTCACCGAAGTGATCAGTAGTTCCGTAGTCTCGGTCTAGAAGATAGATCGAGGCTCCGTCGAACAATGACGCCTCGATTCAGGCTTTTCTTATGCTAGGTGCTCACCGGAGACCCTCCAGAACTGCCCAAGGCGAGAAGTCCGCCCACCCACTCGGAAGAAAGCTATGCACAACCAGAGCATGATGCGCTTCTTCGATGGTATGTTGCATTAGTAGGATAGCTACAATTCTGCGCAGGAAGGATGTTTGACGCCGGCGAGCGGGTCATTAAAGTCGACTGCTGAAGACCTTCGTACTCACTCTAGGTTGTATTCAACGAGTTGAGCTGTAACATCGGTGAGAATACTAGTTCTGCATGGATTCTGATAGAAGTCAATAAAAATTCCATGCAGTTGGACAATGTTTAATATCTGCCTCGTACTGATGATTGTCTGCTCCTTTCTCATTTTCAACTCTTTCACTTACCTTCGCTTGATGAGAGTGAGCGATCCAAAAGGAGCAACTCTGATGAAATCCAATGCTCAAGGTTCCACCAGAGCGCACTGCACCATGTCTATAACTTTCTGAGATCCAACTACGGCATCCATTCAGTGTTGCCGCTTAGTAGCAGCGCCTCGAATCTGTTCAATCGTTAGGCCTTGCAGTCCGGGGATATTCCCCACATCCGTACCCCACAAACGTAGATCTGGGGAGTTATCAGCTTCATTTACGAAACGCCGTCCATGTGTAGCATAGAGTGAGTGAGTTTCCAATCATATACCAATACCAACTCCGTCTCTTCTAACGTACTGAGCAAAGGATCGATTCTGTTTGATCGATGGCTACTGAAACTCTCAATGGAAGAGCAATTGTATCTCGAGGGCAACTAAAAGATGGAAAATGGAATATTGAGGATATTCAAGTGCACTTACTCAAAGAAAACGAACTCCTTGTTCAGATGGTTGCGTCGGGTATATGCCACACCGACGTGGTATTTGGCAACAATGCGGAGCCTATAGGAGGATATCCCAAGGTGATGGGACATGAAGGTGCGCCTAGGCTTAAGCGTTGTAGAACAACACCTATTTTGAAAAGAAGACTAATAAGATCAGGATCTGGATATGTCAAGGAAGTCGGTTCAGCGGTAACTGTCGCAAAACCAGGAGATCCAGTTCTTCTCTCTTTTGCATCGTGTCAGAAATGCCAGATCTGCAAATCAGGTCAACCAGCGCATTGCACGATGTACAATCAGATCAATTTCAATGGATTGAAGTGTTTCTCCGGCGCAAGCAAAGCCGGTACTGCGAGTCAAGAAGAGATATCAGGATGTTTCTTTGGCCAATCGAGTTTCGCAAGCCTCAGCATTGTCAATGAGACGAGCGTAGTGAACGCAAAGGACCTTGTCGAAACTGAAGACGAACTGAAGTTATTTGCGCCTCTGGGATGTGGTATCCAAACCGGTTCTGGCACGGTTGTAAACGTTGCGAATGCCACACCAGCAGATACTATTTGCGTTATGGGACTTGGTGGTGTGGGTTTGAGTGCAGTCATGGCAGCCAAGATTTGCGGATGTAGAACTATCATTGGTGTAGATAGAGTGTCTAGCAGACTGGAGTTGGGAAAGGAGCTAGGCTGCACTGATGTTATTGATACACGCAAACTTGACGATTTGAGTCGAGTGGTGGAAGAAGTCAGACTACTCACTGATGGTTACGGGGCGACGATCACTATCGACACGACCGGATTACAAAAGCTTATTGAAGCTGGAGTAGAGTTTACCAGCAACAGAGGTCAATATATTCAGGTCAGAACAGTTTCACCGGATGCAAAGATTGAAATTCCAATCTTCATGTTCATGGTGAAAGGAAAGAGATTCATCGGTGCTGTCGAAGGTCAAGTCATTCCACAAGATTATGTTCCCCAAATGATTTCATGGTATAGGGAAGGACGATTTCCTTTGGACAGATTGGTTAAGTTGTTCAAAGTGGACGATTTTGAGAAAGCGATTGAAGAGATGCATAATGGGTCATCCATAAAGCCAATAATTTCTTGGATATGATTTGATATTTGCAGGAAAGTGGTGTGGAATATCTGCAAGCCGTAAATGCAGCCTTTGCAGTCCTCAATGGTCTATCTTTTGCCGCGTCTTCGCTCTTCTTCCAGAAATGTTCAACCTCTATGATGACTCACATATACTGATTGTCATTTCGGATGAACTCTTTTTGCCATTTTCTCCTCGTGTGCTTGAATCGCCTCATTACATCCGTCACGAATAGAAAGAGATATGTGAAGAGGAACGTATCCGGTTGAGAATGACATCGAAGAGAGATAGTTCGGAGGGATGCCAGAAGAAAGAGAGGAAATGAAAAACTTATAGGCGTGCTGGAAGAATACTAAAATTAGACCTGGAGCACCAAAGGTACTTAGGGAGCTCGAAGTTGGGCTCAGAGAGCCCGCACGATGGGATATGTACCGTAAACTAGTACACTTCACAATACTATCCATCGCGGAACTAGTTGAAAAGTCTCTCAGCGTGGTTGCGATAAGCTGTTGAAGCGGTTGGCGGCCATTTCGCTGAAGTTGCTCTAACGTGGAGGTTGAACTTGGTGCACGATATTCTACACTCTTCTCGTTACTGTACTCTAGCCAAAAATGAACGACCATTGGCGAATTCTACTTGCATTCCCAATTTACAGTCACATAAAGAGCCAAAATGAGAGACAATGCACTTCAATTGCCAGCTATACGGATTCTCCGTCCTTCACACTACAGTTTTGATGAATTTTCTCCCCGTCTCGGCCTCTCAGCCTAAGCAACCTATAGGTAGTATAACCACCTTCTCCTTTTGTCAGGCCCGCTATTGAAAAGCAAAAGAGCAAATTGCAACCGTGTCCATCACTGAGTCAATGATGAAGATATATCTCTATTATCGGTCGTCATCACCGTAGATAAAAGTGGAAGCTGCCGGTATCCCGCATGAATTTTTTAGTGGTGCTTGAGGAAGGGCTTTGATGTGGCTCGAAAGTGAGTTGTTCGAAGAGCTGCTTCTTCAAAGGCTCAGTTGACTGCCGAACACCAGATTGTAGAGATTTAACACAAGTCGTTGCCGTGGTTTCAAGCTTTGGACCCAATGCCGCCAATGCATCAGTATCCTTCCCGAGCTGTTGCCAGAGGTAGAACTACCACTTTGCATTGGGTAGGTCATTCCCATCCTGTGCAGCATTCCAGGACAAGTCTCCGGTGTTTTTGTTGGTGGTACCTGCATCCCAACCAGAGCCACCGCCAACATTGGCAGTGAAGTCGTCGAAACCGCTGTCAACGGGACTACCCACCGGAGGGTTTGGACAACGCTTACTGCCATGTCCCACTACATTGTCGTTAGCAGAGTCAGAATTGCACGGAGAGTTGTGCTCACTCTCTCCGCAGTTGTGGCACTTCATCCTGGAGTAGTCCGGGCGACGAGCGTTAGGGTTCTTGGGATTCGTGCAGTCCTTAGAGATGTGGCCTTCTTCACCACAATTAAAGCATCCGTTGCGAGAGCCACCTCCGATCTTGTTGGGACAATCTTTCGACATGTGGCCATCTAGGCCACAGGTAAAACATCCTCTTGATCCAGAACCACCCTTGCGTGGCTCGGTGCAGTCTCTCGACAGATGACCTTCCAGCCCACAGTTATAGCAAGCGCCCGAAGAACCACCCTGAATGCAGTCGCGTGACATGTGTCCAGGCTGGCCACACTTGTAACAGTTTCGATCCATGTTGGAAGAGTCGTCGCCGAAGGTATCTATAGCAAAGTCAGTTTCGGAGTGACAGTAGACCAACGTCTTGTTAACTGTTACAAGCTCAGGATCTGCGTCGTCTGCACGGTGGGAAATCGTAACGTATTTAGTCGTCTTGAACTTCCGAGCACTCGGTTGAAGATGAAGAATACGCAGAGGAATCAGGATCAAAGTGACAAACTTCTCAAGTATTCTCCGCTTAATGGGAGCAGATGAACTGACGCTCACAACGTAAGCAGTTGACGTACCAGAGTGAATAATGCTTTTCCCTAGAGAGCTTGCTTCGACGTTCGTGACTTCAACCTTGGTTGTCTTCTGAATCCCGCTGGATTCACCGGTTTGCAACGAGAGTTTGGAAGCGGCGTCGTTATTCTTTGCGTTCTCACGATGCTTCTTGCTGCTACGGTGACTGCTCCAGTCCTTGGACTTCAGCTTGCGATCGCAAACTTCACAGAGAGTCCACTCTGGTGTGACCTCTTTGAAGGTACCGTATGGATTGCTGCCGAAGACGGTTGTCATTGCGGCGAACAGTGAGGTGGAGATGAGATGAGCAAACCTACTTCAGAAGCTGAACTTTGAATTTGACGAAGTTAAAGTCAGCCTCAGAGTCACTGCAGTGAGTAAAGTACTCAAAGCTTGTTGAAATCTTGTAAAAGCTTCCACGATAGTCTTTCAGCGTGACGGAATCCTTGTTTGCCGCTCTGCAAACGCCGAGTATGATGCACAGCAAGCAATCAATGATCTGTCGCTATCTTTTGAATCGGGGGAAGAGAGGCAACTAAAGGTTATTGAACGGTCAGAGATCTGATATTTGGAATGTAGTAGGTCAAGGTAGGCGGTGAGATGGGCTTGGGTGGAAGGTGGAAGTATCGATGATGCCTTCCGCTTGAGAACAACACAACTAAATCTCAGCACGAAAGCCATCCGAGATTAGCCGATGGCAAAAGCCGATTCGGTCTCAGTAAGTTTACCGGCCTACAATATTCATTTACCACTTCTCAGTCTATAACTTTGTTAGCGATGGAACTTCGAATTCAACCTCATCTCTGAAGCCTTACTGTCACTCAAACCCCATACAGAACTGAAAGGTATGTTCTGAAATGAAATGCTCATACATTCTACTCAGCATACGCCCATTTCGTCCTCTCCTTCGCATCAGCAAGTGCTTTGTTCATAGCGACTGTATTCCTTGGCTCCAGTTTGACCTTAAAGTCTCTCGGAATGGCCACCAGAGCAGTCTTGATGGCATTATAATCAACGTAGTCAGTGTTTGGCGGCTCGCTCTCACTCGCAACTATCCTGTACGACGTAATTAAGCGCACCAGCGCTGCATACATCAGTCGCGACGCAATGATATATCCCGAGCACATGCGTGAACCAGCTCCGAAGGAGAAGTGTTGGATGCCTTTGGCCTCAACCTCAACCGGAGGCGAAAGAGACGACAACCACCGTTCCGGATCATACTTGGTTGCCGTTGGACCGAACTGAGATTCGTCATGATTGGCTGCTTGGGCGTTTATAAGTATCATTGTCTTCGCAGGGATAATTGCTCCGTCCCATTCGACGTCCGTGATGGTCTTTCGTGGTAGACTCATGGCTGAAACTGTGTAGTATCGTGTCGCTTCCTTGACAATGGCATTCAAATATGGTACTTTCTCCTCTTGGAAACATTGTTCCCAAGCTTCTTCAACGCTTCCGTAGTGCCTCATGATATCTTCATAAGCTCTTTCCTGAAATATCTGACCCTCAGGAGTCGATAATGAGCCTACGCAGCTTGTTAGCGTTCCTGGAATGGTTTCAAAGCCACCAGATACCAAACTTAAACAGATACTGCTAACTTCAACCCCAGTCAGCTTCGTCTCTTCATCTTTCAATATTGCTGCAGAAATGCAAGGCTTATCCGTTCCTTTTTTGATCATCTCCCTCACGCGATCCAGTAGATCATCCAAATACTTGTCTCTTCTTGCTCGGAGCTCTTTGGATCGCGCAATCTTCTTGTTGTTAGGCATCCACCTCAGTAGAGGGATATAGTCTTGATAATTCTCCGATGCACTCCGTAGAAGACTAATGGCACTACCCACGTACAAGATCTCACGCAACATATCGTCCCACACACTGTCCATGCGAATACCGTAGCACAGCGTCAGTGTTGTATTTAAGGCAAAGCGTTGAAAGTAGGGTCGGATGTTGATCTCTGTCTTGCCATCGCCTCCATCTCGGGTAAGATCACGAAGGATACAGTATGCTTCAAGGTCGAACATTGGCCAATATGTCTTCACGGCCGGCCGTCCCAGCGCCTGACCGGTCGCTTTACGCTTATTCTTGCACGACTCATCCCACGGACTAGATCCAATGGTGAATCCTTGAGTCGAAGAAATAACGCCATGGAACGTGAACAAAGTCGGCCTGTCGGTTACCGCTGATTGATGCCCAATAAGCATACGGCGACAGTCATTGAAGGAATTGACTACAACAGCTCTGGTATTTCCAAGTCGAATTTGAAAGATTGATTGCTACGGCGTTTGTCAGATTAAGGACGTAAGCAGACATCTGAGTTCAATATTTTCACCTTGTATTTCTTCCACCATTTTTCGCATACGGTGGCATGATCGTCTCCCAAATCCAATAGATGGCCAACTACTGGATAAGCTCCTGGAATTTCAGGAATTCCTTTGATGTACGGAATATCCGTTGCGATGAGAAACTAAACCTTGGTCAGGACATGTGAACTGTATCTAGGAACATACTCTTGATACTTCGCTTACCTTCCACAATCCAAAACAGAAGATAACAGTGGCACTTAGTAGCAGTGTTAATCGATACTCACGTAATGCTTCAGCATAACTGAAAGAGATTGATTCAATACAAGCCGTCCACGCCATCTCTGCTGCTTTCGCCAAAGTATCCAAGTGGATACGTACTTATAGCCAAATGTCAGAAGACTTGAGCGCAACTCTGTACCTTCGCATCGCTTATCTGTTTATGGCAAGATTGTAAATCCACGTGCTCTCAGGAACCGTTGCTTATCGATGCTGCAGGTGGGTTGGGGATGATGAGCTTCCAGCATTTTATTGCCGAACTCGCTGAAGCTAATGTAGGTAAACACCATTGATCCGCTGTCCCTCAATGGCATCTCAGTGTCTTGCAAACGTGCCTATGACTTGAGTCGGGTGAGTCTCCATGCTCTTGCTAAGGATGAATTGTGCTTCGCGATCTTCGCGGGAAGCTTCCAGCTGTTCCGTAGGTACGAGAGCAGTCCCGGGGTAAAGACAAGGTAAGGTACATGAATACCCGTACACGGCATGCAATGGTAGAAATTTGTCCTCAATTTTCCGTCCTGGTCTTCTATTTCTCACAATGTCACCCTCCTTCATTCTCAGTACTTTCATCTGCTATTTGGCATCGCCATTCGCATTGTCACAATCTCTGAACATCACGGTCTATACCACCAGCGAGCCAATCGCGCTTCAACAACTACGAGCGCCTGGTGCCGCATCGAACACCGATGCGATTGCTGAGGCTTTCGCTAATCTAGGCCGCAATACAGTATGGAAGTCGATCCAGAACATCACCTTAAGTGGTGACACCTATGAACTGGAAGGCATGGTACGCCTCGGTGACAAGCGTTTCTTCGTATCCACAACCGAGACACTTGTATCCCCGAAAGGTTACGGTAACAACACTATCATTAACGGCACTGACCGCTCCACTGGCTATGGTTTCCCACATATAATGGTCTTCGATAGCAACGGTACCAAGATTGCGGACGCCACGTATACTTCACCCGGAGACATTATGTACCATCTCGGTGGCATTGATTATGACGGTGAGAGGATCTGGGGAACAATTGCACAGTACAGACCAAATACTACGGCTAGGATAGTATCGTTCGGCCCACATACGTTGCAACAAACTACGCATTTCGAATACGCGGATCACCTAGGTGGCATTGTGTACGATGCGCAAACAGATGATGTGTATTGTCTCAACTGGGGCGCGAGAAATGCGAGCAAATTCCGCGTGTCGCGCGGGAACACTTCTGAAGGCTTCATTCCTGCGAAGAAAGTCACGCGAAACCCTAGCTACTTCGTCGACTATTAGGGCTGTAAATATCCCGGTCGTCCGCGCATCTATCACTACAGGCCGACGATGCTATGTTCCGGCCTGACAGACTACGGTAGTGGAACTTCCGAGTTCCAGCTTGGAGGAGTTGCGATTCTTGACCTGGAAACCATGTTGCCGTTGGGTGAAGTGCCTATCACGGGCCTTAGCGCACTTGGCCTCGTTCTCACTCAGAATCCCATGGATGTTGACGTTGTGGATGGCAAGTTGAGGTTTTACTGGATGCCTGATCAACATAACTCGACAGTATATGTCTATGAGGCGGAGCCGAACAGCCCATATGAGTTTTAGGTGACGTGTAGATAAGATGTCGTAACGCAAGCAATGATTAATTAATGATGTCTTCTCTTGTATGTCAGGATTGGTTATGAGAGAGCCTGATACCGAGTAGTTCCGCAGTAGCATGACAAATTAGGCCTCGCGAAGGTTGTTGAAGGTCGGTCTGGAAATTGCTAGAGCTTCTGTGAGAATGCTTTTACCGTTAAATATGGTATGTTGAATAAGTCTGCCATTCAGAAAATTTTCAGCAGCAGTTGAGTTATTCTGCTCGTTTCCTAGACCAATAGCTCCTGGACGCCATTCGCCTTTATGTATGCCACTCAAGACCGTCGATTAGTGTGCACCTTCTTCTTCGGTATGTTGCTTATATTGCTCAGCATCCATCAATTCGTCCAATTCCTCTGGATGCTTGCATTCTATCCTCGCAATCCAACCCTCACCCTCAGGATCCTTGTTGAGTAAACCAGGCTCGTTCTCTAATCTGTTGTTTGCCTCAATCACCTTTCCCGTCACCGGTGTCATGATATCTGAAGCGGATTTGGTAGATTCGACGGCCCCGATGGTATCGTCGAAACCGACTTCGAGCTCTAATTCGGGGAGTTCGACGTAGACAACGTCTCCGAGGGCATTTGCAGCGTAGGTGGATATTCCTAGCGTACCTGAGGTACAGTTAGATGAGCATGGATCTGAAGACTTCGAAGATGGCTGCTGTACAGGTTTTGCCATCTGGACTTAGTTCAGCCCATTCATGTGTCTCGGTGTATTTCCTCTCCCAAACTGTAATCTATGAGTCTTAACTCTACCCGATACAACAGTACGATTTCGTACCTCGAGTCGAGCTAGCGAAGGTTCTTCTGTAGTGTGACGCAAACTGTTGAGGTTGAGGAAGACGATTGCTGAAGGCTCGACGAGGAGATCGCGTAGCTATATAGCTGAAAGCATGGCTTGTACGAGCAATTGAGACTCTGGCAGCCATTGGAGATTGTGTTGAAGGAAGATCAAGTCCTCGGTGGTCAAGTTTGGCTGCGGAGGAGCTGATAATCTTCCCACCAATTCCCGGCCAATCGGCGTCTGGTAAACTTCACTCTTGGCGCTCTCGCGACTTTTCATCGTAGCTTCAACACCTGCATCTGACATCCCAATCTTTCGCTATTGCACAATGCTGTACGAACTCGTCGGCATAGTAAGAATCTCATGCTATCATTGATCAACTGGAGCACTAACAAGTTGCTGCAGGTCCGACCCGGGCGCATCGCCGAAGTGAAAGAGTATGGCTCCTTTCTACGTTTCTATACAGACACATCTTACTGACCTCATCCAGAATTGCAAAGACTGCAGGAAATATCGTCCTCCAACGCGGTGGCGTAGTCAGAGGCTTCACAAACTGGGGCGTCTTCGCTCTACCTAAACCCATGCGCGACACCTCTTCAGGCGCAACAACAGCATCGCAGAATCAAACGTCACCCTCTCAAGGCACATCCGACGACGCTTCGATACATAATTCCTCCTCTTCTTCCTCGATTTCTCTAGCTTCAAGACAACACCTGCTGCACAGGAAATACTACACAGGCCATTACTTCATCATGCGCTTCGACTCGGACGGTCGGACACAGCATATGGTTCGGCGCACAATGAGCCTAGACCCGCGACTGCTGCGCTACACTGTCGTCAAGATGGGCCACCGACTGGAGGAAATCAGCGACGTAGGAGGGAGAGCAGAGGAGTGGAGTGATATACCAGGCTCCGAGGGTGCGAGATGGAGCAACGTTGGATGAGAGACAAAACGCACTTCAATCGAGCTTAGACATGCTGCGGATAATGCTCATTATTGCATGGCCAGGGCGTTAGGAGAGACTCTGATGAGAGTCTAGGTCATTGAGGCTTTCTGTGTACACTAGAAGATGCCACGTGCATCTCGCGAATGCATTTGAGCTCAGGCGAAACCAAAACCAAAGCCAAAAACATCCATTATGCCATCCATATCTAACCTTACCAGGCATATCCAACCGGAGCTGCACCATCGCCGGCCATGCACTAAGCAAAAGCATTCAATCGAGCCTTTCGAGGACTCTTCTCATCCTCATACTTTTGCTGTGTTAACCTCGTATTCAATCCACGTTCTGCCACTCGCTCACTCACCTCAAGGAAATCAGTAGCACTGATCAACAATGTGAAGCCATCTACCAGATCACTTAAGTCGATATCTGCTTCAACTCTCACGCCGCCAATACCAGCCGCTCTCTTGAAAACTGCGACAACTGTGTTTCTATTCTCTGACAAGAACTGCCGCGCGAGGTGGATAGTAGTTTCGTGTTGCTGCCCTCGGGCGAGTACGACGGCGTTGATGATGCGGAGAACGGAGAGCATGAGGTCGAAAAAACGCCGTAGAGCTTCAGACGACTCAAGTTCTGTAGATTGTAAGTGACTTCTCATCAATGAGATACTAGTAAGTAACAACTCACCGAATCCAACGTCCGGGTCGGCCGAGAAGAGTTGTGAGTGTCGGACGGCTTGGAATAGACCTGCACGTAGGATCTGTGAGCCGCCTAGGCGGGTACGGGCTATACGTAAGAGCAGCGCGAGAAGAGCGGTATAGTAGGAAAGGAGTGAGGGTAGATCTGTGCAAACCATTAGTTCCGTCGGGAAGAATTTGGAAGCATGGCAAGTCTTACCGCCAGTTGAAACTTGGCTAAGCTCTTGAGGAATAATCTTGATGCTGTCGACAAGCACGCCGACAAAGTTAGAACGCCCGAAGATTTCTAGAATGTATTCCGACTTCTCAGTTGCTGCAGCCGAAACAAGAGCATCGAGAAGGAGCAGCGCGGCAACCCTACACGAGTTTGTCTGATCAGAATAGGCATCGTCACAGATTGTGTCCATCAATCGGCTGCCTGCGAGTTTTAAAGCTCGAAGAACTTTGCCATTGCTGGATAGCTCCCTGGTTGATGCATCTCCAGCGGCGTTCTGCATATATCTGAAACAATTCAGATAGCAGATTTCTCGCAACTTCGGTGTCGCGACATTGCAAACGATACCATTTAATGAAATGCGGAAGACATGGAACAACCCTGTGTGAGCTCCGCCAGAGGCTATATCATCACTTTCCTCAGAGCCTGAATACTTCAGTAGAGAGCTGACTAACTGAGCAAGATCGATCGCGGTATCGTATTTCCCGGAGAACGACTGCTCAAGTTTTGGTAGAATGAGCTGCAATGTTTGAATGGAGAATGATGATTTAATGTCTCTGTCGAAGTCGCCACTCTCAAGTGCAACAGTAATGAGTTGAGTCCAGGCCTTCAGCGTGTCGGCGAATGTTGCTTCAATGATCTGATTCTGGTTCGTGGCCCGGAGCATTGCAATTGCCACTTCAGTTTCGTTGTCAAAGTCAACCCACTCAGGTGAGCCTGAAAGGGCACGCCCAGACTTCTGCAGTTCATTACGACGAAGCAGAATCAGCTCTTTAGCACTGTTCAAATTGAATAGTGCTCCCACTCCTTCTCGACAGATCGAAAAGTCAAGGTCCTTGAGTAAGTTGAACTTTGGGTCCGGTATACCTTCTCCGACCTCCATCTCCATAAAATCGAAGAAATCAAAGACCGTTGGGCATGGAATTGGATCAACTCCTGGAAATGTTGCAGACCCTAGCAAGGTAGAAGAGAGGCGCGAGCGCAGACTAGAGAAACCTTCCCTATTTGCCACGCTCAGTTCCCGTGTAAGAAGGTCAAGGAATGCAATACGCTGTGATAGGACGTTTCGAAGTGCTAAAGCGGAATCGGAGGTTAGAAATTCGGGGTCGCTGGTTGTTTTACCATCCCAAAGCATATCTGGAGAGAGAATTGGCTGTCGTAGAGCTTGGAGAAAGACATACTCCTGCGTCCGCAGTTCAGTCATGACCAATCCACTGGACAATGATGACTTCCAAAGCAGTTGCAATACGTTGATCGTTGCCACTCGTACAACGCTCAGCCAGGAGCTGAAAGTTTCTCCATCGCTATTGGGGTAGTCTAGGGATAAGCTGACTGCCGCGTGAAAGAGTGAAGAACCTTGAGCAAACAAGCCATTTGGTGAAACTTCAATGTCGGTAGCACCACAGATGAAACCCATCAGCAAGTGTGCTATGGTCGGTCGATCTGGAAGTGCCTCAAGGCATCTCAAAAGAAAATTGAGAATTTGAACCTTGATGTTGTAACCAGCAGATTCTGGCCCACCTTCTAATTCACGTTCGTCCTGACGTAGCACCGCTATCAACGACCTTGCGATTCGGTCAGCCTCATTATCCTGCTCCAAGACACCCACTAGTTTGCTTCGATCGGCACGTTTGTTGAATCCAGCGGTTGGAACAATAAGTTTTCGTGATGCTGCAAGCTTCTCCAATAGGGAAAGCGAGGTTGTGATAAGGTCTTGGTGGCCAGTGCCGCAGTAGAGACCCAAGTCGACAATTATATTTAGGTTGGTCATGACAGCTTCTTCAAATGAAGCAATTGCAGCGTGAGCTACGGGCTCCTTTCGAGTCGTGGATTGCTTGATCAATGGGCGCACAATATCAAAGTAGGTCGCTTGCAGCTTGAGTATCAAATTCATCACATCTATGGCTCTGATGAGCGATAAGATGAGTGGAGAGTCCGAAGCGGCAGCGTTCACGTCATTGATATCTTGATGCGCTGTTGCAAAAAGTGCTTTGAGGACTTTCTCGTTGTACATCCATTCCATGGTCCTTGCAAAAGGATGGAGACGAGTATATGCCTCAAGTGATGAGGAACGCATGGCACCCTCAACTGGAAAGCTTGACCGATTTGCGATGACGACAAGATCGTCATTGAATGTCGATATGCATGTTGCAATGAAATCGAGACAGTTCAGTCTCATAATACGTTGATCAGTTATATTTGTCAAGTTCAAAGATTTCTCTCCAAAGATCCGGCCAACCGCGAAGTCGACATACGATGATATTCCTGGCATGCGGTACGTTGAACCTAGGCTTTCAGGAAATGGGAGAGCGTCGTTTAAGCCGGCCTCATTTTGGTAAGGGCTGACCAAAGCGTTGAGTAGTCTGAGATAAGCGTTGGGTTCTTCGTAGCCCACTGCGATGATTTCGAAGATTGTATGCTCTGACCAAGCCGATGTAGGATGCGCTGGTATAGCTCTGGTGATGGCGGTGGAAGAGGAAGCGCCACCGGAGATCCACAAGTCCATCAAAGCCCACATACCCTCTCCAACCTCTAGACTCTTGCCTTCCAAGAGCGAAGCCAGCGTTGTGAAAGCGCATGCTCTGAGTCGACTTTCGATATTGCTTCCGGCGAGTTGGAACAAAATAACATCAAAACGAGGATTATCACTGTTGAGCAAGAAAGTCCGGGCTTCCACACTATTTGTGCAAAGGTGGGAAACAAGTCGAAGGTAGCACTCAAGCATCAGAGCGCTCTCAGGCTCGATGAGTTGGTCAGCAGCAACCTGGTTTCCCGCATAACTGCCTGACTGATTAATGCTCGATGCATAGAACTCAAGCTCGGCAAAGATCTGATTCCAACTGATCGATCCAGTTCGACGAAGCTTTCCAGGGACCGGAACACCCTCTTCAAGAAGGAAACGATAGGCAGCATTTGCACAAACCGAATTCTGACATATGGATCGGAGCATCTCGCAAAATGCGGCTACACGAGGGGTGGTTTGTCGTTTTGCAAGCCATTGCAAAAACCCATAAAGGTTCCCATCTGGATCAGACCAGAAACCATCCGCGGCTTCTTCGTCATCGTCATATGCGAAAGAAATGAGGACCAAAAACCGTTCCAGGTGTGATTGATACTCATTAGGAGCTCGCTGAAACCGAGAACGTAAAAGACGCCTCTGTTCGTCTTCTTCCATCCTCAAACGGCGGAGCGTATCAGGAAGGTTAGTGATGAAAGCATCAGCAAACGCTTGGTACTGATCCATCAATAAGTCCTGGAAGTCTGATTCCGGGAGAAGCGCATCTGCGGGCAGGCGCACGGCATCCTCCAGCAAGAAGTCGATAACGGCGGTTTTGGCTGGATCCGGCCATTCGCTTCTCTTGACATCCTGCGCCACTGACAGCAACAAGTGAAATGCACCGTCCTGGAGAGCTTTCATAAAGCGCTCGAAGCGTCGATCAGCTTCTTCAGTCTCCCTCTTGCTATGATGATGATGTTCATGCTCAGCATCTTTGCCAGCTCCTTCAGCGTACCAGCATATCAGTATTGCCGCGTGAAAATTTCGAAGAGTCCACTGATCGGTTTCTTTTTCGGCAAGGACTATCTTCGCCAAATCTTTGGCTACGTCCGTTGCACCGAAGCTTGAGGATCCAGCTCGAGCGATTGCGGCCATAAGAATTGGTAGGTGGTGTACCAAAATGATGTCTTGCCGGTCGAATGTTTTTGCCTTTGTGAAGATGTGCGTCAAGTCTTGGTCAAAAGTATGGCTTCCATGCACCAACATGGTACAGATGGATGCAAGTGACTCGTGCTGTCGTATGAGGGTAATACGTTCGAAGTCGAGAATTTGTGAAGCGTCTTCAGAGAAGGAATGGCCTATGACTGACGCTCTTTGAGTCCTATCAGCGAGTCGTTGGAGCCACACCTCTATATCATGCATCGAGCTGAAGCATCTTTGCCAGAATTTTGAACCTGTGCTAGGGTTGTCCGCCTTGAGGTCCACGACAAGATCCACAAATGTATTCAGCGCATGCTTGATGTCCTCGATTCCTTCCGATTCTACCGGTTCCGCAATCGAGAATTTCAGTGCCAGTCGGAAGCACTCGAGGAGGAGTTGTCGCTGCCGGTGAAAGCGAATGGTTGCTGCCACAACCGGAGACCGATCAAGTTCCTGTGCATCTTCTTGCGCCAGCAAAAAAAGCTTTGCGGATTCAACTTCGTCAAGGTCAAGTTCGTCCGCTATCTCAATGGTTTCTTGCCTGAAATCATCGTTGATGGAGTATTCAACACCGTCCAGTTCGATGGTGCCTAACAAGAAACAGTTAGTGCGGTTGAACAACGACTTGAGTTTCGTCTACAGAGCTACATACCTTTGGATAGCTTTTGGCGGCTAAGATCGCTCTTGGACTTTTTGTCCAGAAGGTTGCGAAACTCATCGATCCGCGATTCAAGCTCTCCGAGCAGCCTCTCGATCGCCTTGAGCCTATTCTCCGAGAGAGCAAGCAGGTCGCGATGGAGGCCCTGTAGCGCCTCTAAGCTATCGTTTGCTGCCATGGCAATCGCATTCCGTGCGAATACTATTGTGCGCGGTCTATGTACCCTTCAGCGCCGAAAGATAGTAGCTTTTGGGGATTGAAGGTGAGTGAGCAATTGAGGTGGGTTGAATAATGAATATGGAGTCGTGGACGCACCGGCGTTTTTTTGACGCGTCCGAGCTTTTGCGCATCGCGTTCGCTCGAACTCGAAGTTCGTCACTTCAGATTCTCAACGCTTGACTTTATATTTTGCACCGCAATTATCACCCACACACTGCTTGCCTCTGCCTTCTGCTCCATCAGCTGCAACCATCATGCTTGCATCTGTACCTCCCGTTAAATTCAATCCGTAGACTGCTTTACATCTCCTGTCGAGCTCCACTTCATGGAGCCAACAAATCCGGGATGGCTGACCGTGACATTAGTTTGTTTCACACGCTTAGTTAGTGACTCTCTTCCTTTGTGAACACTTCTCTGAAGTAAATCTGACGTGTCTAAAGGCAGAGTGAAGTCTTCCGCCCCCAACGAAAGAGCGAAAGCTCTCACGGACATCAAGCACATCTTCCGGAGTAACGAGTACAGCCTGCGAATCGAGAATCTCTCAGACAAGACATGGCATAGCTTGTTCGAAGCACTATTCGAATGCGCGCACACGGAAAGGACCTCATATCTTCGTCATGTCAAAGGCAGCCAACGGTCAGTTGAAACTCGATTGGAGAGCTGTGCTTCAACTCTTCGCGCAGTTGTGGAAGTGGGAGTGACCAAGCTGCGAAACAAGACGGTACGAGCTTTGATAGATCATATACTTCAGACGCTTCCCATCAGCGACGGATACTGCGGCCCTCTTAGTGTCGATTACCTCAAAGTCCTCCGCATCGTCTTCCAGTATCAGCCTCACGTGGAGCACCTTCGCGAGTATAAGAAGAATGCGGATTCTGAGTATCAGGAGTGGTCCGAGATTGTGGAATTCTGTGTGGATGCCATCAACTACTACGCTGGACATACTGACAGTGGTAACTCGGACACACCGCTAAGCACCGGTAGATCACTCTTGCAGATACCTACCACTTCAGCCGACTTCTCCACGAAATCTGTCGTAGTGGATTCTATGCCAAAGTCTCCTCGCTTAGGCCGTTCTTTGGTTCAGCTGGAGGAGCTAGTGTCTTGTATCCGGTATCTTACAAATGTTACGAATGCGCCCGTCCCCAAAAAAGCCACCGTCGTACTGAATGCACTCGTAAAGTTCCTACAGACCACAAGGTCTGTTGGCCGAGCTCACCACCATGCCATTTCCGCCATAAATTCTGTACTCACGAGGATCATTCCGCATTCAATTGAAGCGGCACAGCAAGCTGTATTGCAAATACTACCTCTGATCAAAGACCTATGGCTTTCAAAGTCAGCAACTTTCCGCGATGAGATGCTTGCATCCTTGGTTTTGGCTAGGAGCCATGTGATGAACGTCCTCGGAATGTCGGATGTTGGTATGTCAGATCATCTTGAAAACGTGGATGGTCTCCTCGACGTCTTGGTCCTCGACTATGCCAGAAGATCCGAGCGAGAACAACTCGCACTAGACGATCTCAGTTTGAAGGCTCAAACCACTCATCAGGCTAAATCTATTCCCTTACAAAATATAGGTTTCCGCTTGCGTAGTGGAAATCTCAAAGGTGAAGCCAGTTGGACACTAGTTGAGCTGATATCATTCTACGCATCAGCTTTGGATGGCTTGAAGAAACATCAATCCAATGCTATGGACCCGGATGTCGATCTAGAGGCCACATCTGTGAAGCGGATGCGGCTGTCGAGTCGTTTCGAAGATTTTCTACAACAAACTATCTACAGTTCCGGCTCCTCCAAGCTCTCCTCCCTTCAAATTCTGACTTTCATGGTGCGATTTACAAAGCTCGACGTCACCCAAATAGAGAATATCCTAGATCGTCTCATGCCGCTCCTGACCTCTGAGAGAGGATCGGTATCGTCTTGGGCACTTCTCTTCATTACCAAGTCAGTCTATTCACAACCTTAAATTTGAGCTTATATTGATTCGAACCTCTAGTTGCGCCTTCCAAGATTCAGCTGCCGACGAGTCTCTGCATTTGGCGTGGGAGAAGGTGACTCAACTTTCAACGAAACTCATCTCCTCAATCTCATGCTGTCGAGCTGCTTGCCATTTGTTAGACGTCATCGTTCGATTCCGTCTCGTTTCTTCCGCCGTCCTTTCGGTAGCCGTCGATAACATCCTATCCTCAACGGATCTAGTAGGACCAGTCGTGTTAGCAGACTCAAGCCTTTCCTTCTGGTCGACCTTGCTCGACTTCAAGACGACCGAAAATCCTAGTTCGGCACCCATGGTTTGCGAGCGAGCTTTGAGTTGGCTGTTCTCGCGATTCACTCCAAGTAAGCAACTCGAAGATCTACAAATACCATATACTTATATTGTTCTAGGTAAAATGGACGAGAAGAGCTACACATCTCATTCGGGTACGAACTTTGATACTTCGGATTTACTGCGATTGCTTAGTCGATGTGTAAATCAAAATCTATGTCCGAACCCAACGTCCAACTTGCAACACTTTGGAGTAATAGGACAAGCTTGGCAGCGTGCATCCAGCTTCGAGTCTCTTACCAACTACCTTCTTCTGTTGGATAGCCCGGTCATTTCATTCAGAACGCTCCCAGATCAAACCGCGTTTTCAAGTTTCACTGGGGCACAGGCACGACCATCTGCTGTGGCGAGTAGATTCACAACCGATTTCTGCATTCGAGAAGTCAACAACTCTACAGAAAAATGGCAACAACTCGCAGCGGAACGCACGAATGCGATTACTCCAAGTGGAATCCGACTTGTTGCCTGTCTATGCCTCGTTAGTGACGCCGTTGCTGCCGGCTTCAATTCGCGAGTCACCAATGAAACAGAGCGCCTAGTGACATCTAACTCCGTCCTTGCGAAGGAGGTAGCCGCATTTGTAGCACTCAAAGAATGCGACCAAGTCAAGGTTGATGCTCTCTTCGACTTGATGGCTTCTTCTATGCCAGACGTTGCCCACCTAGGAGCTTCGAGTGATTCTACTAAACTGAATCCTCAATGCTTGAACTTCCTGTTGCATCTTTCAAAGAGCGTTGAGGAAAGATCGAAATCTTCAGGGAAGTTTAATGCACATGGTGTCGATTTGATGGACTTGGATACCGGCTTTGAATCACAAGCGAGCAATGGTCATCACAATTCCGAAGCCGATTTAGAACCTCGAGACCTCTCTTCCTTTGGCGACAATTCTTTTAGGACCTGTATATCGCAGTATATGGCTCTCCTATCCAGCTACGTTGAAGCTCTAGTCGCTAATGAGCCACCGAATTATTTTCCATCAAGCTTTGCGGAACGTCTAATTAATATTCCGCCGGAGGCACTCTGTGCAAGTCAGCCTCTACTCCAGCTGATATTCTCGTCGTCATTGTTGCTGCAGTCATCATCCATGGAAGAGCTCATCGACTACGTTGGTGGAAACTTTCTCGAAAACTACGACTTCAACAGAAATGAGATTGCTTTAAGCATCTGCGTAGACATGTTGTCTCATTTTGCAGATCAATGGACTGACAGTCAGATGAAATCCCTTCATGAGGCAGCGGGCCAAATCTACCACTGGTTTGTTTCGGTTGCACTTCCAAATAATTTGTGTTCCGTGGACATCAAATGTCGCCTCATCACTCTATTCTTTCGGCTACTCGAAGCAAAAGGCCCAGAGTTTCGCGGACCAGAGAACGACCAATCTGTCAGGACTTATGTCTTTACATTGCTCAAATCAACCGAGCCACTTGTTATTGACAGAGTGTGCCACGACATATCCAACTTCTTCAACTACTTTGTTCTCGGTGAGCACGAGACCGTGTTCAGCGATCTGTATAAGAATATCCCTCAAAGATCGGACTGGGCAGAAGGGCTAGCACTTCGTCTCATGGCATTAACCAATCTTGGTTCACGTTGGCCTACTTTACTACGTCGATGTCTATACCACGTCTTTGAGACCGCAGGAATGGTCCAGCGAACATTGGGTCACGCAAAGTTATGTGTCTCAAAAATTGCCACGGCTGTTGGACTTGAAGAATCCAAGGCCTTGTTCCAACTGTTCTCGCCGCAGCTGATCTATACTTGGCTCAGTGTCCAGCCACTTGCTACCATTCCATTTGGCATCTTCGATTATGAATCTCTTGACGACCTTCTCCGTGATTCCCAAGACGAAGCATTCCCCCAGGCGATGATGCGTGGGAAAGACGCAGAAGTATCTTTCCTAACTGAGACACTGGGATGTTCTGCCGAAGATATACTCAAGTCAACATTTGCAAAGAGCGCCGCTTACTGCATTTCCTGGGACATTGATAAGGATCTATCCGGCGGCAAGACTGGAGCGAGCGAGGGTCGCCTTACGGCATTGCTGACAAAAAAGAAGTCCGGCTACACCGAAAGTCTGTCCGCACATATGCCGTTTATCTTGGGTACATTCATCTCCACGATGGAGCATGATCATCACATCGCGAAGACCCTGGCAAAACGCTCAAGCACCCAGGCCTGCGCCGTTATCTTGAACGAGATGATGAAGACCAACTCTTCCACATATGTCTTACCAGCGGATCAGCAGCCAAGTTTTCCCGCGAAGACTCTCCCTGATCGAATTACACGGCTCTGTCAAAGACTTGGAGTGAAGGATACAAAACTTTGGGACACTCCCGTTTATGTCTTCGTACTGCGGATGCTGTTTGGCAAAATTCATCCGGCTTTAGGACCACTTCATGCTTGCTCTATTATCAGAAAGGTACGGGTACTGATCGCACTAGCTGGACCCACTGCCCTTTCGGGGTACGCAATTGAGATGGCTCTCTGGAATCTGCTTCCTTTTACTACAGATAAGCAGTGTGCAGAAGACGCTCTTGGAATGGTTCAATATCTTCTGCACCGTGGTATGCACTACCTAGGTGGAGAGGTATCAACAGTGACAGGTCTTGCAGTCTCGGCACTTGTTTCTCTACGCAAGTTCGTTGGTTCCTCCCAAGACAGCACCACACAAGAAAGCCAACATCTCGCGACAATGGAAAAAGCGAAGGCATTTCATGTCTGGCTCAGCAGAGACTGGTATGCGGCCTACAGCTCCGAGCTGAAGAAACTTGATACAAACGAGAAGATCCTTGCCTCGTTTGCCAATCTTATAAATTCGGCTGCAGATGCGAACGCAGAAGCGAACGCCATAGAAGGCACAATTGAAAGCCGTTTGCTGACCCAGCTATTGGATGAAGTACAGAGCGAAAAACCACTTCTACGTTTGTCGACAATCAATGGCATTATTCGATCCCTCTGCTCTCAATTTCGGCGGCCTCCCTCATATCACCGCGATGTTCTTGGGCGAGATGAAAATGCTGAAGCTTATGCCGCAAGTATTTGGCACTCAAGTCGCGTCATAGGTGTGAATGACCAGTTTCGACTTTGGTCGGCGAGAGCGCTTGGTCGGGCATACAACTCGTCTGGCGCTTCCAACTTCTTGTTAGACTCTAAGCTCAAGAGAGAGTCAACCAAATCATCAAGTCACGATCCTAATGAGCTAGATCTCTCCTCAAAGCATATGATATTCGAATGTCTCAAGGATCTTCTTACGAGCAGCAACACTCGCGAAGCAGGATTGACTGAGGACACAATTCGACTGATCATTTCACGGTCGCAGAGTGTCAAAGGACACATCCAGACCCTATTACCTTCCAACACTATTTATGCCTTCAGCCTAAATCCGGCTGACTCCGTGGAGCCTATTGCGTCTTTCCAGCCGCTATCTCTTGACGATGCTTTGCATTCATACAACCAGCGTTCTCTAGAGAATTGGCTCCAGGTTGTCTGCATCTCACTAGCAAATAAAGCGTTTACCGATCCAATTCTGTCATCGCTTGTTCGCCTTCTCCGAGCTGTACCCAGGCATGCCGAACTCTTGTTCTCTCCCATCCTCCACCTAGTATTGCTATACGAGTATCAAAACCGACGAGATGTCTACAAATCCACCTCAACTGCACTCAAAAGCTTGTTTCGAAACATCAATCAAGCCACAATATCTCACGCAAAAGCTGCGCTAAATGCAATAACATATCTTCGCAAGCAGCCGGTACCGAAAGAAACAAACTTTGCAGATCGTGAGCAGTGGCTTGACGTTGATTATGCTTCAGCCGCAAGAGCAGCTGAGTATTCTCATTTGCACACGATTGCTCTACTCCTTGCTGAAACTGGGACTTCTCGCGCATCTCCTCAACGTAGCTCGAAACGATCATCTGGACCGGTTCAATCTGTGTTCACCGATAATGATGTTCTTTTAGCCATCTACAAGAATATTGATGAGCCAGATTCGTTCTACGGTGTCCGCCAGGACTCGAACTTAGGTTCTGTGCTTAATCGTCTCCATTATGAAGGAGAAGGCTTCAAGAGCTTGCTATTCCATGGCGCCCAAGCGGACAGTGATATGCGTCGACTGCATTCTATTTCCACGAACAGCGCAAGTGGTTTGACTTCTGCGCTCAACTCTCTTAACCTCAACACGCTCACGTATGCCCTCCTATCAAATGAACTATTCAAATCTGCAGGCTCTGATACCGCAGAACGTGCTTTAGATACAGGTCGAAAGTTGAATCAGTGGGATATCAGAACACCCGAGCGGACATCTTCAGAACCGAGCATAATATACGCCGTTTTGCAGGGCATCAGCAACGCGACAACGGCAGGAGAAGTACGACGTCGAATTGACCAAGGATTCTCCAGTGCTCTCGAAACAATGACTGCAATGGATACGTCTCCAGAAATGATGCGCGCCGGTCTGCGAACATTAGGCATTCTCACAGAAATTGACGATGTCATGGGATCACTTTCGTTAGAGGATCTCAAGGATGTATTGGTGAACATGACTCGAAGGGAGGATTGGATGCAGAGCGCACAGTAAGTGATTTTCTTTTTGAACTGAATACATTGAGACTGATTAGCTTCACTCAGAGCGAAAGACGTTCGACCTGTCATCTCCACACGGCAGACCGTGTTCGGTCTTTTGAGCGCATACGAAACGCTTCAGTCGATGGTCCATCTAAATGCCAGAGACGCTCGAAAATTAGAAGTGGAGAATATCTCGATTTCTTGTCGTGTATCCAAACAGCTAGAAGCATCTCAAGAACTTCTGGCCTCGGCTACGTATTTATCAGATATTGTTTCTGTCTGTGACACTGTTGGACTCGACATTACAGCGGATGCAGAGCGCACGATGGCGGAGGTTTTGTGGGACCAGGGGGAGAAGTCAGCTTCTATTCACACACTGCAGAAGTTGATGAATGCTCCTCGACGCAATGGCGATATTGATCCCAGTAGAGCTATGTTACTCGCGCAGCTGGTATGTTAATAACTTAGAATCTGCTTTGGACTTAGCTAACGTCTTGAAGGGCCACAATATTGCTGAAGCCCGTCTCGAACACCCAGAAGACATCATGAATACTTATCTCCGGCCTGCCGTTGAGGAGTTTAGAGAGGATTTCAGCGCACCGAACGCAGGCAAAGTCCTGCACGAATTCGCTACATTTTGCGATAGACAACTTTCCAATCGAGAAGAATCACAGGAAGTAACCCGCCTTCGAAAAGCACGAGACCAACGGGAGAAAGAAGTTCGCGGTCTAATGGAACTATTGGCAGCCTCCAAGTCGAAGTCTAAGCGAGAACAAGATAGGATTAAGTCTGACTGGAGAAAAGCCAATAAATGGCTAATGATTGAGAATAACGAGTATGAGAAGCTGAAGAATGCTCGCGAGTCCTATCTGAGTCAGAGCTTGAAAAACTATCTCCTTTCACTGTCATGCTCGGATGATCATGACAATGATGTTCTACGCTTCATTTCTATATGGCTGGAATTTGCGGATGACAATTTGGCTAATGGCTCAGTCATGGAGGTCATTGACAAAGTGCCGACTGCCAAATTCGTTGTTCTCATGAGTCAGTTGACATCGCGACTTCAAACCGAAAAGACAGACTTCCAAACGATTCTAACGAAACTGATCGTCCGTATTTGCAGCGACCATCCTTATCATGCAATGCACAACGTGTTTGCTGCAATTCAGTCTTCCGGTGGCAGCATAGATCAAGCCGCGAAGTCCAGGATCAGCGCTTCGAATACTGTTACCAAATCTTTGCAGCAGAATAAGAAATCCAGCAGAGTTTGGTCAGCGATTCACCATTCCGATACTTTATATCACCAACTGGCTCTACTCAGAGACGATACCAACATCGAAGCAAGCAAAGAAGTTGACTTGGATAAATATGCTGTCTCAAAAGCAATTTTCCGAGTCAAGGAGTATCATGTCCCTCCGCCTACGCTGGCAATTCCACTCCGCGCCGACCTCGACTACTCAAAAGTACCCGTTGTCACTGGATTTGTGCGTTATATGCGAATTGCCAACGGGCTTAGCACACCCAAGATAGTTACCGCTCTCTGTTCTGATGGTACACGGTTCAAGCAACTCTTCAAAGGTGGATCGGATGATCTGCGCCAGGACATGATCATGGAGCAAGTTTTCGAACAGGCGTCCAAGTTACTCAAGAATCACACGGCTACTCGTCAACGCAATCTACGTATCCGCACGTACAAAGTCCTGCCTCTCAGCTCGCGTTCGGGCACAATGGAGTTTGTGCAAAACACCGTTGCGCTGTACGACGCTATCATGCCTGCACACGAATCATACTATCCAAAGGATATCAAACATCGAACTGCTCGCACAAGGATCCACGACTGCGCCGGTAATTCGACTGAAATGCGGGTCAAGGAATTCCGAAAAGTTTGCGACCAGTTCCACCCTGTGCTAAGATACTTTTTCCTGGAAAGATTCTTAGATCCGGACGAATGGTTCGCGCGGCGACTGGCTTATACCAGAACGACAGCCGCGATATCAATACTTGGTCACGTACTTGGACTCGGAGATCGGCACTGCCATAACATCTTACTCGATGAACAAACGGGCGAGGTAGTACACATCGACCTAGGAGTTGCCTTTGAGGCTGGGCGGGCTTTACCTATTCCAGAGGTTGTGCCGTTCCGCTTGACAAGGGATCTGGTAGATGGTATGGGCATCAACAAGACTGAGGGAGTATTTCGACGCTGCTGTGAGTTTACATTGGAGGCGCTTCGCGATGAGCGCGAGAGTATTATAACATTATTGAATGTTCTGAGGTATGATCCGCTGTACAGCTGGACAGTCAGCCCATTGCGCGCCAAACGCATGCAGGAGTCGGACTTTGCTGGTGCACGAGATCAAAGCCGAGCGCCGAGTGGAATACCGGAAGATGGAGTTGATGTGAGGGAGATGGATGCAAAGAAGGATGAGAATGAGCTAGGTGAGGCAGAGCGAGCGCTGGCTGTTGTGGAAAAGAAGTTAAGCAAGAGCTTAAGCACAACTGCGACAGTGAGTGAACTGATTCAGCAGGCTACAGATGAGAGGAACCTTGCTGTTCTGTTTGCAGGATGGGCAGCATACGCATGAGCCAAGCAATGAACTTTTGCTGACACACTACTATTGCGGCTCAAGTACCGTTCAGACAATATGCCTGTGTAGCTGCTTCTCCATTTGTACATATACAATGCGCAAATCCCATCGTCCAATGAATCATCGTACATAGAAAGCAGAAGTGGGTATCCTCAATGGTATCAAGCTTTTCCTCACGCCAATGGCTTTTGTGACGCTCCCAGAGATGCCATCTCCGCCCACGGTTCGAAGTAATGCCTTTATTACTTTCGTTTACCAATGCTGATGCAGAGTCCAACCACTGTTCGCCTACTAATCTCGAATTCCACCGCGCAGGCCGTCTGTTTCCCTTATTTCCGTCTGAAGCTGCAACCTTCGGTCAATCTTGCCTTTCCACCGGTTGGTTGGCAGAGAACTTGTGAGCAGCCTGCGCATACGACGACGGTCTGAGCGTGACTGAAGACAGTTGTAATGGTGAAGCAGCCGGGACACTTGACGTCCATGAAGAAGGATCGAGGGCCAGGCACAAGAGTCTTGAGTTTGTGCTTCTTCGCTTCTGCCGCCGGAGAGGGATTTAGAAGGTCGACTGCGAGAACCTAATATTGAAAAATGGTTAGTGAGCTATCAAAGCTGTACCGTGTATTGTGAGATTGGAAGGCAAAGACGACACATTGCAGACTCACCATTTTGAGCGGAATGAGGTTTGTTGGAGGTTGTAGTTTTCAAATTTGTGAAGTCTGAGGAGTTTCTTGATGGCAGCAGAGGTATTTTGAGCTTGTTTGATTGGATGTGAGGATTTCGAGTTGTTGCCGTGGAGTTTGAATTATTTCGTTCTGTGCGGCCAAGACTTTCAATTTTGCCTGAGGCTCCGAAAAGGAATATTTATGCCTCAGGCTTCAGTAATCTAACCTTCCCGGTGCAAGTGGTTATCGATGGTCGGTGAACAAAACAAGGACAGCATAACTTTTCCTTCTCTATTCTCGTAATAGTGATTCGATAACGTACTATCTGGTAAAAGTCTAATTGTGCAAAGGCGAATTCGACTGTTGCAACTTTGTAGTTCGAAACCTCGAGCAGGCGTCCTAAATTGACACCTTTTGGAGTTAACAATTCCTCCAGCTTCGACTCAGACAGATATTAAGATGAAGTCGACTCAGGACTCATAGGAGATGGAATCACTTGAATTCGAATTAGGCTAAACTGCAAACCAAACTGCGAAAATTGCGATGGCTGTTACTCGATCATGCCAGTTTCGGCTTGCTACTCCAACCTGTCAGCCCTCGGACGCTTCTCATCTGCCAGTCCTACAGCAACCCGGTCAGCATTGCACTTTACAATTATCGTAGTTACGCACCTGGAACCATGTAGGCATCAAAGCGCTGAAATATCGCACCATAGTACTCATTCCGCCCCTCCAGACTAGTCCAGTCTTGCCATTGAGAATATCTCCTACGAGCTTAGGCGCAAGCTTGTCTAACGGCATCTCAAACTTCTTCAAGTTGCCTTGGCCTGGAGTGCCAGCCATTTGGATGTATTTTTCCGCCGGTCTGTATCGTGAGCCTTCGGGAAGCACTATCTCTGGCAGATTGTCGGTGAACTTGGACTCTGTCATTCCAATCATCGCAGTAATGACCTTTACTCCCAATGGCTCTAGTTCCAGTCGCATTGTCTCGCTCGCCATCGTAACTGCTGCTTTGCTCGAATCGTATACACCTAACCACGGAGTATGCATGACGCTGCCTGCGGAACTGATGTTGACGACTATTCCCTGGGCTCGGATGAGCAGCGGCATAAAGGCCTTGCAAAGCTCCAGCATTCCCCAAAAGTTGACTTCGAATAAATGTCGACCGGCTTGGAAGTCTGCTTCTATCAAAGGTCCAACGGTACCATGGCCAGCGTTGTTAATGAGGACATCCAAACCGCGTCCATGAGTCTCGTTTTTGATCACATCCAGTGCACGTGCAATGGACTCCGAAGATGTGACATCCAGCTTTACAATGCTAACATTGAGCAACGATGCTACATCTGAGGCCTTTTCTGGGTTGCGAACTCCAGCGAAAACTCGATGTCCTCGCTTTTGAAATTCGCCCACGAGCGCAGAGCCAATACCACCGTTGCTGCAGCCAGATATGAGGATCGTTTTGCTATTCATCTATAGGGCGCCTGACCCGCGTCAGAGCAGAAACCGTGGCGCCCTTGCAACGCCAGGAGCAAAAGAAAGATTATAATGAGTGGTCAAGAAATTTTGGTTGTGAGGGAAATCCGCGGTTACAAGAGGAATAGGAGTAGGAAATGTCACTAACGTTTCATCGTCCCACTTGCAGTTCAGCTCATATCCCTGCTTCATTCACTCTCGAAAACGTTTCGCCTTGACAAAGCCTAGCTTGACGACCTCAAGCGGGAAGTAAATCTCAATATTCAACTTGTTCTCAACTACCACGAACATCAAAAGCATGCAAAGGCCCTAGCTTGCTTTATGTTTGCGTTGTATATTGGATGAACGCTGCCAAGCGTCTTCGCACGCCCAACGACGCATTCTCACCTACTAGGTGCTACTCTTAGCTACCTTGCTCTAGATTAAACATCACGATTCAACAAAAGACATTCATCCTCCTGTGCTGCCTTGAGAGACAACTGAAACACCATGCTACAGCCAATGGATTTGCAAGAAAATTTCACGAGTCGAACGATGCGCTTCTCCGAGATAGAAGGAGATTTTCAACGCCTCGTGGCGTATTTAGTTTCATCCCCCTTTTGGTGGCATATTTCAATTTGAAGGATTTCTTCCCACTCATTACGGCCTGTATAGCTCTCATCTTTCCTGTAAAATCACAACGAAATGATCAATATGAGGGTCTTGGAAGTGGAACTTGTCTTTGCTATCGCGGCACTTTTTTGCTCCGTCGTGGAAGCAGGACTTCCACAGATTACACCTGCTCCAATTCTAAATGAACGCAGAACCGACTCAGACGCAGCATTTGAAGGATACACAAGTGATTTTGGATCATGTTCGTCCAATACATTTGACTAATAGATCCTACCGCGAACTGATCATATCTTAGGGTCGGCAATCTACTGCGATTCTGGATCGACGTACAAGACATTTGGCACATTAGCCAACTGCTGTAGTACTGCTGGCATGTGCAATCCCGCCACTGAATGCTTTGCCGGAGAGATTGTTTTCTTCGACGATGGTAGTGCAAGTACGTGCGAAGGAGACTGCGGCACCGGCTTCATCTACAGAACTATGGGCGATCAGTCACCGCGCTCGATGTACGGTTGTTTTGAGCAATTCGAGCTCTACCGAACCGTCGACGGAGCTGCTATGTCCTCCACTGATGAATCTTCACCGTCATCCACCCTTAGCTCAGCCTCTTCGGATACTCCGTCCTCTGAACCCTCTACAAATCACGGGCATACTGCAATCATCGCTGCTGCGGTTGCCGTTGTAGTTGTCTTGCTGGCTGCAATCGCAGGATTGGTGATATGGATACTGCTATTAAAAAGAAAGCAAAGAAAACAGGCGACACCGACAGAGCTGCAGCCTATGCCATCTGACAGCAGTTCAGCTTTCGAAGCCAAGGCAGAGCTACCTACTAAAGAAGCCTCAACCGTTGAGCTACCCTCGCCTATTGCAAATGCGAAGGTTGCTTACAGTTCCACGAATTCACCAGTCTCATCCATCCAGAAGCAATACGACTGGCAAGCATACGCTCCCCAACCGGGCGTCATGGAGTTACCTGCCTACTCAGTCAAAGGCAATTATCAAGAGCTGCCGGGATAAAGGAATCAAGTCATAAATTGTGCATTACTACTCAATCTTTTTAAGCGATCGGTACTCGGTTCCAAGTACTTCTACTAACATCAACGCTTTACGACGCAGAGTACGACGAGCGAATTCGGAACACCCGCGCATCCTTCCACGCATTCCTTTACACCTCTCCAATGTCGTAGCTGGCCCAATCTTGATGGCTGATTGATGGTCTTAGCTCGGGTCCACTCACGCAACGTTTCTATACTGTGTTCGCGACCGAATCCGCTTTCTTTGGCTCCTCCGAACGACGTACCCAGAACAGAGCGGAAATAGTTGTTGATCCAAATCATGCCCACATCCAGACGGCGTGATACGCGAAGGCATCTTTCCGAGTCTTTGGAGAACATTATGCCTGTGAACCAGAAAGAGATTCGTTCGCGATTGCAACGACCTCATCTTCAGTGTGGAATCTCGTCGCTGTAACAAGAGGACCAAACATTTCTTCTGTTGCGCAAATCGTGTCTCGGGTCACGTCGGCGAAGAATATAGTCGGAACAGAGAAGCCATCCTTGTACTTCTCATCCGTATTTAGAAACTTCGGCAAAGGTGGGAAGATGGGAGTGTGTATCCACCAGCCATTTGAGAAATTATAACTCTTTTTCAACTGCTTAATCAAAATTCAATATTTCTACCTAGTTCGTATAATAAATTTGAGAAATGCGCATATGTTCTTAGTCTTGCAGTGTATGAAGCGCGGAGAGGCTATGTGCGGTATCGTATCTCCGTTGCAGAGACTTTGCTTGCCGCAAATCCCACCCCAGCTGACGTCCGCACCAGATGGCAGTTTGAATCACCAAGATCTCTTACCACGACGAAGACGGGCGCTTGGAGTGGCCACTCTAGCTTTTTCGTCGATATCATCCTAGTCAAAACATTTTCTGCACGTATACTGGGTGTAATGCGATCACAATGAATCCTCGCCGCCCACATTCCATTCTCAAAGATCAGCGAGCCAAGCACGCAAAAGAGACAATAAACAAAATCATTCCAGCCATTTTGGTATCGGACTCGAAAGCGAGACGAGGAGTTCAAAGCGCTGAGCTTATTATCGATCCACCTCCAGCTCAAAAAAAGAAGGCGTCAAGTCAGATCGATGGCGGACAAGAAGGTCAAATCGAAATTCGAGTGGAGGTTAACGATACACTAGTTGCAGCACAACGTCTTCTCCAGACGTATCGCAGGGTTGCCATTCTCAATATGGCATCACCACTTCAACCAGGAGGAGGAGTCTTGCGCGGAGCCTTTGCACAAGAAGAATCTATTTGCACACGAACAACGCTGCTACCGAGCTTGAGAGACGAATGGTATCGACTGCCAGACGTTGGTGGGGTTTGGTCACCGGATGTATGCGTGTTTCGACTCCCTGGAGGGAGCAAAGATAGCCCGGACCGCGAACTTAGCACGGCTGATAGATTCTACGTTGGTGTCGTAACAGCTGCGATGTTGAGATTTCCGGATTTGACGGATGAGAATCTTCGCAAAGCAGTATACGCAAAAGAAAGTGATAGAGAGCTTGTTGATCGGAAAATAAGGGCTATGATGCGGATTCTGGCAAGTGAAGGCGTTGAGGGAGTCGTTCTTGGAGCATGGGGATGTGGAGCATACCGCAATCCGATCAGCGAAATCGTGCCTGCATTTAAAAGAGTGCTACTTGGTTCACAAAGGAGATCAAAAGGCAAGGGCGATATCGAGACCTGGGGTACAGTAAGAGAAATTGTATTCGCAATCAATGATGCTAGCATGGCAACTCGATTTGCGAATACCTGGGGTCAAGGACTGAAGATTGAATATGGAAACTCTACCACCAGCCAAGGCAATGACGAAAGCGAAGCCAGTTCTACAGATGAATTGGAAACGAAGATCCAAGAACTCGAATTACGAATCAGCCAGACCAAATCTCCAATGGTGAAAGAGCGACTAGAGAAGGCTATGGAACGACTGCAGAACATATTGGATGGTCTGCATGCCGAGCACGTCCAACCTCAGGCTGATTCAGCGCCAAACCAACAAGAATGACTCGATTCTCGTATATCTTGACTACGGAAATGCAGCAGAATATCCTATCACGTTCCCTGGTTGATAGCGTTTACGAAACGGAGAGAAAAGAAGGCAATTGGGCGACAAAAGATGCTTAGAAAAGTCAACAACAGTGGAAAATTGTAAGCGCGCAGACAAGCATTTGCGAGTTAGTTGCTTGGCCCCCATTCCATCAGTCAATGGTACTCTCATACCGTACGGTACTCAACTCTTAGATGTGGATCCCTCGGAGGGTGGCGGAAGTTTTAGCGCACAGGAATTCAGATCTCGGCAGGTGGTCGCGTGCTTCCACGATGCTCCGACGACCGAAACCACAGCTCCAGCATGACACGCGACCAACAGCACACTGTACTCATGTCCAAAACAATGCGTAACCTTGCTTGTTTCGCCTTTATCAGCACCGAGTGTCAGCAGTTCCGACATAATCCATCAACACCTAATATATTCTACCTAATCAATAGCCACCAAGTACGTTGCCAAGAGACCTCCGCAGTACTACAACGTTCGACTTAGGTCATTTTCCTAAATTCGGAAAAGACGACCGGATAGTGCGGCTCAACAAGCTTTTATAGCTGTCGTGACTTCCTAGACCGTCGTCATGGTAGATATCCCCATTTATCAGATGCTCTTTCGCTTAGTCGGTAGATTGCTCTTATCTTCTGTCCATCTCCCTCTCCTCCCTTTTTTCTTTCGCATCTTCATTATCCGGTATTCTCATCCACGCCCATTTCTAATAACTGCTTCACGTATATGACTTAGTATTCCCTCTCCTTACCCGAGATCCGAAACATTCCGCAACATAGCTACCAGCCAGCCTTCGGCCCACTGATCAGATAACGGACCCAGTCACAGTCTCATTTGGGATAGAGTCAACATGGGTATCAACGCCTTTGTGGAGCCTTTTGTCGTCATAACTCTTCTTTTGGGTGGTACTTGGATGAACCGCAATAAAGAATACAAATTCGGTTTCTCGAACTCTTCTCGAAGGCTACACAAACCTACCGACCAAGAATCTCTACCAGGCAGTCCGGTCTCTTTTCAGAGCGATGATACACTTCTGAGAGTTTCGCTAGACTCTCCGCTATCTAATCCAGACGTGGCCAGACTTTCAGTCAAAACGTGGAGAACTAGGAAGATTCGCTTACCAGGCTTGCGAAAAACGGTTTGGACGCCAAACACAAGAATCTTTGAAGACCGATGGTTCAGCCGCGTGATACGGAAGTTTCCATTTCTGCGTGAAGTTTGGTACTGGGCACTCATCTACTGGGTACGCTCTGAATCACCAAGCGCTTCTTCTCACGTGCTGATCTTTGCCCTTCTAGGTGTACCAGCTAGGCCGAGCATTCACAGCTGTCACTCTCGTTGAAGGCACAGTACACGTTGCGCGCCTTCACGCTCTCGCCCTTATTCATCTCGAGCAACGCCTTCACATCTTCTGGGAGCTAGATATCCAACACTTCTTCCAACAGTATCCATGGCTGATGACCCAGATTGACCGCATATACTCCTTCATCCACATACCTGGCACCATACTCTTCCTGGTATGGCTCTACCGGTACACAACCACGCGCCGACACTCTACCGCATCCCCAAAAGTCTACGAAGCTCGTCGCCGTACAATGGCAACATGTAACCTCCTCGCCTTCATTGTCTTCACAATCTGGCCATGCATGCCGCCGCGACTCCTTTCCGATCCCAATGTCACAGGACCCAGTGGCAATGAAGCGCGGAAATACGGCTTTGTCGACACAGTGCACGGCAACGGTGGTGAGGGCAGCGTATGGACGCAGAATAGATTTTGTAACCAGTATGCCGCTATGCCGAGCCTGCATTTCGGATACAGTGCGCTCATCGGTATGACGGTCGCAGCCATCCCAATTTCAAACACAAAAGGAAGCGTCAAGAGGTGGACAATCAGTGTACGAGGACGCTCGCTAAGAGTGAAATCACCGACATGGAAAAGAGTGGTGTGCGTTCTTATTGGCGTAGCGTACCCATCTATTATCCTTGTGGCGATCATTGCTACAGCAAATCACTTCATTCTTGATGCCGTTGCCGGTGCCATTGTGTGCGCCATGGCCTGGATGGGAAATCGAGTGCTGCTGAATTTGCTTCCGCTCGAGGATGTGTTCCTTTGGTGTATCAGAACGCACTTCCCGGAGAATTATGAGTCGGATTTGGAGACGGATGACATTGAAAGACTACCAATTATAGAAAAAGCGGCGGAACTTTAAATCTCAGTGTTGAGCGCTACAAGGAGTGCTCCAACGTCGATATCACATCTTGAGCTCCCGGTTTTCCTTCAAAACTAACTGAGTGCGTGGCATACTTCGCTAATGGAAATAACAAAGCATGTTCACTACGAAGCGACCTCACCACACACCATTTCCGCTTCTTGACTCAAAAATCCCTTATCCAAACTAAGTCATGACTGGGCGGTTCTGGACAGTCAACTTTGTAGTCATGAAGAGCCTTGGTTCCATTTCAGCAAGCACCTATTTCGGATCTAAGTCCTCATGCCGCCCAGATCCCCATCTTCACTAGCAAAACTTAATTCTTAAGCCCTAAAGCCGGATTGTGAATGGCAAGAGAAGAGGAGGAATGATTAGTAAGTACACTAAGTCTGCACGATAGCTTTTGTTCCACCCAGTAAAAGCTCCTCACCTCAAGTGCTCGCACTGTCGGGCAGATTGAGCAAAAATGCCGCATCCAAGAAGCTGGTAGTGAGATCAGTTTGACCTGACAATAGATCAGACTCTAGCCTGTTTCGAAAGTCTTTCTACACAGTGGCCATCGTCTCATTTGCCTTATTCACGCCGAAGTCAATATCAAGAACACATTCTTGGCCATGATATTTGTGATGTTTCTGTTTTGCCGTATTACTCAGAAGAGCTGTATCATCCGATGCATGCAAGATGCTACAGACGAAGAGACCGCTCCATGTTAGTGCAAAACATGCTTACTGAGCGAAACCCGAACCACATGGTCGTACTCAACGATTTCCATGGCTACTTGCCTGCAGGAGATGAGGTGATACTCGGCGCGTAGAGCATCTCGCGAAGCTTTATATTAGTCACTCTTTTAGTCGTTCAAGTTTGATATAAGTTTTACAGCTTGACACTGATAAGAGTAGGATAGTCCAAAAGTACACCCCATTCATGACGTGCTTTCAAGCAGGAAACTCATTTTTACGACAATACGTTTTCAATTCAGTCAAATCCTTCAATACCAACTTCTACGAAGACAGAAATCTCAATCAAATCTACGCAACAAATATGGCAAGCAACGCTACCTGTCATGAGAATGTTCCACTTGGAGATATCAATTGGGGCTTCGCACATCTATTCCCACTACCATGGAGCTTAGGCTTATATGCGTATGCTCTCCATTCTACTTGATCCCTTCAGCGATACAAACATGTTCTGACTAGAATACCACAGTATCATCGGTGCCTTCACGGCTCTCGCTCTGTGGTCCTCTATTCCATTGACGATTCGGCTACTTTTCACTTTCAAAAGATATCAAGGTCTTTATTTCTGGTCAATCTTTGTAACAACATGGTCCTTGAACATTCGAGCCATTGGTGTGCTAATCAAGTACACGGTGCCTGGATCCTCGTGGATTCTCGCTGCGATCCTTCAGGAACTTGGCTGGGTTGGAATGGTCTCAGGATTTTCAATTGTCGGATACTCAAGGCTAAACATCCTGGTCAACAGTAGAAGGATTCTTCGCCTTGTGCTTGCTATGATCATCATTGATGGTGTCTGTTTGCACATAACTACTATCGTCATCCAATTCGGTTACGCGTCTCAGGCATTTCCACGGAATCGATCATCACGGATCGCCGCTGCAGATACAATCGAACGTCTACAAGCTATATGGTTCACCGTACAGCAACTCGTCATATCATGCTTGTATGTGAAGGCAGCCTGGGATCATTTGCAGGACCGATTACAACCAAGAAAGATTATGATATGGCTCATTACAGTACAAATTCTAGTCCTGATCCTTGATATTGTCGTCGTTGTGCTCGAGTGTGCCGGATATTTCGTCGTTAAGATGATCATTCATTCATTCATCTATTCTATTAAGCTCGAACTCGAATTCGCCATTCTCAATCAACTGGTCGCTATCTCTCGCCTGGGCATTTCTGGTACAATGAGAGTTCCACCTCAACCAGATTCTCGCTCGCCGAGTTCAGGTACAACAGCTGCGGTATCACCAAGAGAGTCTGGTTCCAACAAGTGGGACCCAGGAGAACCTTCGGCGTTCAGAGGCTATGATACAACAGCAATCGCCATGTGACGGATAAGAGTAAAGAAGACGACATTTCTTGAGACCCTACTAGGCATATAGGCCTCTCAGCCTCTCATATGAGCAGGCTACGATTTACATGAACCCTCTCACAAATGTCACTGAGCTAAATAGTTAGCATGATAGATGTTATAGTACGGAAGGAAGGATCAGCCTAGTCAGCAAATAGTGGAATTTACTCCGTAAGCTTGTGGCCACTCTTGTATGATCAATTAGGTAACCATACACACGAAACACAGTAAATTCAAGGCGTGAAGACCTCACACTCGCTCAAATTGTTATGTCCTACTATAATAGAAGAATACAAATGTCAGCTCAAGACCGACCAGATGTCAATTCATTGCAATTCCCAGCTCTGACTTCACAGCTACTTCTCAGTACTCTATTTCGGTAAGTAGTTTCGCAGTGTTAAAGACAGATGATCGACGTTCAACTCCCAATGACTCAGAGGGGACAGGAAGGAGTCCAAGGAATTAGGAAATCTTCGTGATAATGCCACTTCGATCAACGGATTGGCGTTCGCTTTCTTCCAGTATGCGCCTCCACTCGTAGCATACCACTGCTGCAGCAGTTTGAACATTCAGGCTGCGAATGACGCCCCATTGTCTGATCTCGACGCAGTGATCGACCATACCGAGAATCGAGGCCGGTATCCCTGTCCGCTCGGCTCCAAGAATCAAGACACACTTTCGTGATAATGGTCTATTCTTCTCCAAAGCGTTGTTTACAGCTGGTAACACAACTGAACTACTGGTCTGCTCGATACCGACTAACGAGAAGCCCTGCTCCTTCTTCTGCTTCAGCATCTGTCCCAACGCTGTAGATGGAGTCTTAATTAGTAAGATGTGTAATTCGGACGACACTGAAACGCTTTGAAATCTCTTGTCTTTAGTGACTTCAAGTGACGGGAGATGCATTTCTCGCACACCAAAGATCTCGCTTACCCGACATAGACCACCGAGATTGTGAGGATTTTCGATGAGAGATGCAACTACAATGAGCTGACTCGTAGCTTCGGGCTGTTTGGATGATTCCAGAGTACCCACTCGGAACGACAGCGAATGGCCTTTGGTTTGAAGGGTTGTGAAGGCTTGATATTCAGAAGACGAACTGGTTTCGAGCTCCTCTAATTGGTTTTGGTGAGTGTGATCTTGCATTTGCAACGGCATCTTGCATTCATTTTCCGTTCTCAATCCAATAGGCATGTGCGTCGATACATTTAGAGCGACTTTCTTCATCACAGCTTCAAATTCATTAACCGTACAAAGTGGATTTTCCGGAGGATCTACCTTCAAATAACCGCCTTGAAAGAGGGTTTGAAGATCTCTGGGGTGTGCTGGTTCAAATGCAGTAAGAATTCGGTCGCGTGGTGGTTCTTGATACTTTTCGTGACTTTCAATAAACTTGAAGAACTCTAGAAAGATCGGATTTTCCGTTATTGAGCTCCAGCGCTTGTCCAATGCTTGTTTCCAGAGGATAGGGAAATGCCATTGTGCCTCATGCCGAATTGCAACACGAGAGCTAGCAGATAGAACATTCAGACGAATCAAGAGACTTCTGCCAAATGCTTCGTCAGAATCTGTGTCCAAGCAGAGAAAAGTTGCTATTTTGACAAGTGAGGCGATGTACTTTGGTTTGGATTGATCGCCTGTAGAAAGAAGATCTAGAATGTGACTTGGTGACATGACTCCCTGGAATTTTTTGAGACGAAGACATAGAGCTATTATTGCCCACTCTAGAAGAAACCGGAATCGTGGCAGCGGCTCGACAGACACGACTTGTAGAAGCTTGTCACGATAATCTTCCATTTCTTCTTTCGAGTCTTGCTCAACAGCAGATTTGAGTAACATGATCACAGCTTGTAACTGCGACGTTCTTTTCCACTTCGATATCATCGGGACTGATTTGCTGCTCTGTAGCTGCTCTAACCATGGACTTAGCAGGTGGTCGAGAAGACGTCGAGAAAATGACCGATTCTCTTTCTGTAGGCAATTGAGGATGCTAAACATGCAAGCTATCCCGTACTCTTCATCGGCTGGAATTGAGTATCGGCGTTGGCCGCTCTCGTCGGTGACTGTGTTTAGCATCGCAAGATCAACCAGATATTCCGAGCTCGGACGAGGGGGACGATTGACAAAGCTGTGGAAGATTTCAACAAGAGAAAGGAATCTAATTGCCTTTTCAACAACAATAGTCGCCTCAAGCAGCTTCTCGGCAAATGTATTCCAGAAGTACAAACGACTGTCCGCTAGAGCATATAACTCCAGAATGACCGGGGACAGAAATGTTTGGAGCTCCGGATTGGATATAGCCAAATTCAGAATTCGAGGGTTGAGCATAATCTTTGGAAGTAGAACCACCACATCTCTTGGATGTTCTTGGATTTCGGACTGCTCCCATATGGTTCCTAATACACTCAGCCAAACTTTGGCGTTGTCTGAGGCTGAATGTTCCTGTAGTATCCGCAGAATAAAGCCACAAAATAAATTCAGGCGATTCTTTGGCAATCCTTTATAGTTTCGGTCTCCAAGTGCCTGCTCGATGGATTCAACGTCCGGATATGAACGTAAGACTGAGCGCGGCTTCTCAGGTTCAAATAATCTTTGCTCTAGATCTCGCTCCTGAACGGCCAGCTCCAAAGTATCTGGATTATCTTTGGCGATCACTCGACAATGTGCTACGATACAAAGTCGCTGAACAGCAGAGAATTCTGGTGCCCGTAGCAACGCGAGGAGACAGTCTATGATCTGCCCAGTTGGGTTCCATTCGATTGATGCGACATGAGCTGCAATTCCTTGGAGCGCATATGCAATGGCTGGTCGGTTTCCTAACTGTTGTGGACCAATGCTCCTCAAGAGTTTCTCTATATAGAAAGACTTTGTCTCATTATTCGGAGAATCTGAGATGAGCTTGGAGCAGAATGTAGATAGTCGGTCGCCATGTGAGCATGAAACTTCTGAACCTCTCCGTAAGATCGAAGCTGTAAAGAGGCGTCCAGTTGCTGCCCAAGGTAAAAAGGCCTGTGTAATAAAGAACGCATGGCAATGAGAAGATGTTTGAATAGTGTACGGCGATTTCAATAGCCAAGATCCCAAACAATCACACAATGCATCGTTCTTGGTTTCAAGTGCCGCCTCCAGTAATGCAGTCCAGAAATGGCCTGTAACCAGTGACTTCTCTTCTATTCGACCGGTTACTGGATTTTTGAGAATCGAAATGTCCGGAAACACCGACAAAGCCTCTTTGACTTGATTGATATAGCCGTTGAAAGCAAGTATTTCGAAAAGATTACAGAATTCTCGATACTGTTTGATATAGTCCAACTTTGCATTGTGCTTGAAGTGAAAGCCGATGTCATCAGATTCGATGTAAACGTCGCTAGAAAGTAGTTCGACCGAGCGAAGGAGTAGATGTAGGGAGAATTTTCGTTCGAAGCGATCGTTACGTTGTAACCCGTCTAGAAGCCGGCGCCAATAGCCAGGCTGGATTAACAGATGCTGAGAGGGTAATAGCTGCTCTGTTTCATCCAGCCATCGTTGCCAAACGATGTACGATGCATGCCTTGTGATGGCACTAGATTCGTGCCCGCTATTTTCAACGTATGTCCAAAGAAGTTCTTCTTTTTTGGAGTGCGGATTGTTAAATGTCTCGAGCAGATCACGAATTCCTCCATGCTGATATTGTATCGGGATTTTCAACAGCAACTCTTCAAACGAATGCTCGAAAGACATGGAGCGCAGTTTCTATCACGCGGATATCTTCATGTTGGAAATATTTGAAGTTGAAGACTGTGTGAGGTTGGTGCCTAAGGTTCTTATGATCCATCGGACGCAGTACGGAGTATCAATCCGCGATTTACAGCTGAATGCATGCTTTGAGACTCTTCCCTAGATAATCCATTTTAGTGAGCTAAAATTGAATGGTTACATCTATAAAGTACATCGAATTGATGGTGATATTATACATCACAGTTCCCTGAAAGCGCCAGCGGATCCAGATTGTCCACCTTCGCGAACGAAACCCTTTGGCGGCGTCGCATTTCTCAGAGTATCCAAAGAACAAGCCGAGTCTAGAATCCATTCAAGTAGTTGCGGGTAATCCCATCCTAGGGCCGCAGCAGCCATTGCCGTTAAGCTGGCTTGATCTTCCCTTCCAGGTCTTCCGGGTCCGGTCATATTCTGCCCATTACATTAATTTTCGGCCGTAAAAGAAGCATGTACTACTTACAGGTTTCATATTGACGTCAAATATGGCAAAGTTTGAGCTTGGTGAATCTTCGAACCGTCGCATGTCAATTCTGATCGGAGCTGTACAACTAAGAAGCTGAGCGACTAGCTCACACTCTGAAACAGCTTTCACAAAGATGGGATCATGTTCCGTTTCATCCGCTGGAAGCGCTTTTGAATTTTGCGTGACAACAACCAAACCATTGTAAGGTGCGATCCCAGCTTGATGATTGAAACGTGTTACCACAGGGAGAGCCCAATACTTTGGCTGAGCCAATGATGGAGGTACTACCGTTATGGTGATTTCTTGACCCGATAAATATTCCTCTACCATAACGTTTGGTGACTCTTGAAGAAGAACATACACATGCTTGGCGAGTTCCGAGAACGTGTAGCAAACTTTGACACCATGGCTTCCACGACCTCGAATTGGCTTGCCTACAAGCGGTAGATTGAGACGATTCCTAGCCATTTCGGATTCAATATCATTCAATTCACCGACACTGAATGACCTAGGTAGAGAGAATCCGCCATGTTTCTTCAGCCAAGTGTTGACTAGGTCCTTATCGTCGTACAGTTCCACTAAACGTGGAGACTGGCCAATAACGTAGATATTAGACGATTGAGAAGTAAGTTTAGAGGCCGTTTGAAGTGGATGTGCGCTAAATAGAATTGTATTTGCCCATAGGTGTGTGGCACCGCTGTCGATAGCTGAAAGAATACCGCCCTCGGAGTCTGGAAAACACCATCCTTCATCGCTTGACGGATTTGGCTTGTCCTTGGGCGTAATCACTGGAATATTGCATTTCTGACTTAATACGTATGCGATATCAGCGCCGGAATCTTGATAACCTGTGGCCAGTCAGATCACGGCATCAGACGATCAAATTCAGTAGAATTACCGCCCGGTTTCTTCGGCTTCTTCACTCCATTAATCAAAGGTGGTTCCAAAGCTTGGTACAGAACCGCTACTCGTTTATTCGAATGAGATCGTGTTGATGTCCGGGCGAGCTGTTCAATGCCATTGCGTGGAAAACGCAGTCTCTTCATAGCTACCAACCTGTCATCTCCGGCATCTCACGTCAGAAATTATGAAATTGACAGGAAACGACGCATGCGGACACCACTTGTGGCTGCAGCGCACTTCGTTTTCGACCATGCAGACTGCAAATGTCGTGTGAAGCCAAGCTTTCTGATGTACCGTCATTCACGAATGCGCTTCATTATCTAATACGGTCGCTGCGCAGGGGTGCCAACGCCAGCTTTCGAGTGCACAGTGACGGAAACGATTCAATACTTTATGAAAGAGTGCCTTTTCTATTCCTTGGTAAAACATCCACCGTGCAAATGCCCATAGAAGGCCGCGTTTATAGCTCAATCATGGATTGAGCAGTAACAAGCCGAGCGGCTCATCCGATTAGAAATCTTTGATTCCAACTTCCCGATTGGAGTAAATTACCGACGCTTAGTCTACTCTAAATCGAGCAATTCGAGAAGCTCGGCTTATCCTTTCTACTTGATTACTACTCTGCCTCGGGATGCGTTCGGTCATGAAGCACATATCGTCCTACCTGTAAGATTAGGCACTTTAAGTGCCGCTCGGCTGTAGTGAAGTGAATTCTCCAGCAAAAGCGTCTCTTATCTCTTGTCTCCAGTCTCTCTTTCTCATTATGACACGATGTCTTCCCCAAATATCATGGCCGGAAGCTTTGCTCCATTACATCTTGAGGATAACATTTCAATTCCAATATTTATGACCAAGTACAATCCGGATGGTGTTCCCGCATCAAAAGTCATTCATGTCGACACCATCATGGGTAAGGAGTTAACCTACGGCGGGTTGAGGACAGAAGCTGCAAGAAGTGCTTGGGGATTTCAGAACAAACTCGGGCTAAAAGAAGGAAATATTCTGCTAGCAATGGCTCCCAATTCATCTGACTTTGTTCTTCTTGCACATTCCGTTTGGTGGGCGGGCGGTACATTTTCACCATTAAATTCGGCTTCAACCACAAAGGATATTGTTCATGTTCTGAAATTGATCCATCCCACGCATGTTTGCGTCGCTAAGGAACATCTTGGATGCATGCAATCTGCTATACGAGAGTGCGGTCTGTATCCAACGGGAGGACCTACGATTATTACAATTTTGACTCGAGTTGCGGAATACCCACTTTTCCCGGAGGACATTGCTGGTCGTACTTCCAAAGAGTCCATTCCGCCTTACGATCTCAACGGCAAAAGCAACAAAGACGTGTGCGCAGTAATTGGCTTCTCTTCTGGTACGACAGGAGCAATGAAAGGAGTCATGCTTTCTCACCGAAACCTGTGCATCAACGTCATGCAATGTCGAGCTTCATTACCATCGCTATCGAACTCTGAAAAGCGAGAAGTCTTCCTTCCTCCATATTGCCACATATATGGCCTGGCTGTGGCTGTTCTCAATAATGTGTGGCTTGGAGGATTCCTATGTGCTATGCCTGCTTTCGACCTCAAGGTTTTCTGCGAGCTGAATGCAAAGTATAAAACCAATACGATGCATATTGTACCTCCTATTGCACTTCTCCTGGCATCGAGCGAGATTACGAAACATTACGACCTTTCTTCCATCCGTCTCATTGTCATTGCTGCGGCTCCCTTAAAGGAAACGCTTCAAAAACAGCTGAAGAGCAGGCTTCCGGAAGCAACGGTCATCCAAGCCTTTGGAACTACAGAAACCTCGCCTGCAATCACACATCAACATCCTAAGGATGAGAAGTATATCGGTAGCGTTGGACACGTTATCTGTGAAACCGAAGTCCGTCTTGTGGATCCAAATACTCTCAAAGACGTCGCTCCAAGTGAACCAGGAGAGCTCTGGGTCCGAGGTCCTCAGGTCATGATGGGTTATATTCGCAATCCAGAAGCAACTAAGAATTCATTCCAAGGAGAGTGGTATCGAACTGGAGATATCATGATCAAGGATGAACATGACAATTTCTATGTGACCGACAGGCTGAAGGAGATGATTAAGTACAAGGGATTTCAAGTGTCGCCTTCCGAGCTTGAAGATATTCTACTTCAACATCCAGACGTAATCGACGCCGCTGTATGTGGGTTCTATGATGACAAGCAGGCAACAGAGGTTCCTCTGGCATATGTTAGTCTCAAAGCCGGGCATTTGAACAAATCGCAGCATCAAAAACAGGCCATTCTTGACGGAGTGAGAAAGTGGATGGATGGCAAAGTTGCAGGGTACAAAAGATTAAGAGGGGGCGTACATCATCTTCAAGCGCTACCAAAGACAGCGAGCGGTAAGATTCTTAGGAGAGAGCTTCCGGTGAAGATCAAAGAACGGCAAGGAAGCAAACTGTGAATACATTGCGGAGAAGTTTCATGTACCACAGAAGTAGCTGTCCTGTGTACGCTTGTTATTGGTTGAAAGAATCAAATATCTATTAGCAACCTCCTATACAGTGTAAATTTATGGTCGTTAATGAATGGACAATTCGACAGCGCACTTCTATGTGCAACTGCGGAGTATCAGAGAATGCTCCGTACTCCGTAGCCAGTTACTCCGCATTTTCATGTGGATTAGGTATCGTAGGCCGCAATGATATTGAAGCCTGAGGCAACAATCGCATTCAGATTCGGCACAATGAAATTTGTCGCGAAACGCAAAAAGATTCCCACCAAATATCTCCACATCTTTCCTTGCCAACGCAAATCTACCAGCGCAGGATATCCACTTCTTTGCGCCTTTGGTAAACTATCAAGATGGCTCCAGCACCAGTATGTGAATCGCATTGCTGGACACCGGGCATGAGAACATTTAGCTAACACCGCGTAGAAATATCGTGCTCAAGCACACCATAGAGGAGGAGCGAAGAAGGGTCAGAAGGTGACGAAAAAGGTGCGTTGTTCTTTCTGCCATCAAATAAGCTTGTGGCTGATGGTATGATTCTTAGTACACAATCAATGCTTCTCAGCCCGTCAACGACAAGATCTTCGACATTTCCGCCTACGAGAAGTTCCTCCACGATCGAATCAAAGTTGAAGGTCGTACTGGTAACCTAGGCGACAACATTCAGATCTCCTCCATCGGTGATGGCAAGATTGAGGTCGTCACTCATATCGAGTTCTCTGGTCGATACCTGAAGTACCTCACGAAGAAGTTTCTGAAGAAGCAGCAGTTGAGAGACTGGCTCCGCGTGGTCAGCACTAGCACTGGTGTCTATGAAATCAGGTTCTTCAACGTTGTTCAGGAGGGTGACGATGATGATGAAGAGTAGAATACAATATTATTTGCATGGCTGGGCGTCGGATATGTGGCAATGAGCTCGGTTATTGTGAGCTCTCAAGGCCTTATGTCATACATGAGATAAATCAAGCCTGGTTCAAAAAGCTCTTCCACTCTCTGTGTCTTACATTCCTTCCAGTGGATATTAAATGTCTGGACCGCTTCACCCGTTATGTACTGCAGATATACCACAACATATCCACATGTACACTGAGAACTTTCTAGCTCCGAAAAAACATGAAGGATTCAATTCTTAACAAAGTCGGCGACTCTCTGCATAAATAAATCGCGTTCTTCCAAATGCGGCGTGTGGCTTGAATCGGCGAAAGTGAACCATCTGACTTGTTTGATCTCTTCGAAATACGGCTGTACAACTTCGTCCATGGCTTCATCGTGTCGACCGTTCAGCAGCAAAGTTGGGATCTGAATCTTACCCAATCTTCCCTTGATAGACCAATTCTTCAGACCTCCGATGACGTAGAATTCTGAGGGACCATTCCTGTATTCGTCAGCCTCAATTCGCCGGCGTAGAGAGCATATCTCCATACATTGTCCAATATACCGTTGAATCTTGCTTGATGTTAGCAAGCGTATCTTCGAAATCCTTCGGCCAAGGATCCACTCGGCAGACATGTTTCTTGTAAAACACCTCAACGGCGCTTTCGTATTCCTCTGTATCTGTCTTTCCTTCGCGCTCACAGCGTGAAAGTATTTCTTGAACATCTTTCGGTAACTGTGATCGCAGCTTTTTGGTCGCTGTTACCCAATCAACCATGTCCGCTGGGGAATCCGCGACGATGATGCTGTGAAGACCTGAAGGCTGTAAGGTGGCGTATTCGGCAGCAAGCATCCCTCCCCATGAATTGCCAAACAATGAATATGTCTTCAATCCCAGATGCTCTATTATCTTTGATAGCTCTGTGATGAACAGTGACACGGTCCAAAACGCAGTATCTCCATTCTTTTCGCGAAGATGCGTACTATTGCCACAGCCAACTTGGTCGTACAATATCAACGGAATGCCGTATTTAGAGGTCAGATCGACGAGTGAAAGGAGGTAGTTATGGCCTTGAATATGTCGGTGCTTTGATCTCCAGTGTGCTCGGTATGGGTGATATACCTACTCCAGGTCCTCCGTGAAGAGCGAATAGTGGCCTTTCTTTGCTCGCCAAGTCCCCGTAAACACGGTACCACGTCTTGACCGGATTGCTAACACCTTCGATCATCCACTCAATCTCTCCTTCCTTGACGCTGATGCTTGAAGTCATGTTTGTTGGCTTTCGTTTGGATGCTCACATCAACTGAAATATACTAGCATACGCTCGGTGCGCAACTGAGAAATATCTTGAAGACCAAGTCTGCAGGTGGAATTGAGTTCTGCGAAGAGTGGAACAGAAATGGAAGAGAAGGATGTCGCGTAATGAGAGAACCAGAGCTTTATTAAACGTTCGATTGCATCGTCTGACATGACCTACTTACCACCAGCTTCCGATTCCCCAAAATCGTCCGAGTCTGTCACTCCGGAACAGGCTCAGCCTTGCTAATACTTCTCCACTCGAGGATCATCCCACGGAGCATCATTTCCAGCGACCAAATAGATTGTGCGGTGGCGAGCCAGCCGCGGCCAAGATCTGGGATAGGGCGTGCATCTCCGGGCTTTGGTTTGCGCGCCATCACAGTCAGCGAAAAGTCGTGTCAGAACCTGGGCATTTGCTTCGTCGTATTTGCTACAGTGCGGAGGTTGCTGCCGAATTCTAGGTAGGTGAGGTACGTTGGCGTCGGAATTGGACGGTGACAGCAGCGAAATCGTTGCTTTACACCTTCTTCTCCGGGAGTAGCGTGTCAAAGCGTAGCCTCGCTGCTGCTGGTATGCTAGGCGAGCTGCCTCTTTGGGAGCCAGAAGACTGCGAGATCGGGCTTGTTGGTCGAGATGTTATCAAAGCAGAGGTGTGCAACGATCATGGATGATAGATTGGAGTGAGGGGTGGATGGAACCATCGTAGAGTCAGATGGGTTGGACCTCACGTAAGTGATCCAGCTGATATTCACGCCATTCAAAGTTATCCAGTCTATTGACTGTAGTCCTTGTTCTTTGTGGCCAAAAGTAACATGTCCCTGCGCAAGTGATTTAAGTGGGATCTCAGATGAATCGTTGCACGAATAGTACGATGCACATGTGTCAGTTCCGTAGTACCAGCTTCGTCTAGATATCTAGAAGACACGGTGGCCAAGTCAACCTTCCGTACTACTCTTTACCTCCTCCTATTCTACCAAGGTATCTCCCATCTAGGCTAGAAGTTCTGGGCCTCGTCAACTTTGGCTTCTTCATTCGCTCCCTTGGCATATGCGGCTTCAGCTTCAACATCACCGGAGCCGCTGTCATTATCATAAGCGACAGACATGTTCCTTATTTCATCTCCAACTTCCAACCATCTGTCGCTGGTAGCCGGGATAGGGTAGAAGCGACAGCCAAGGTAATACACACCAGAGCTGACTATAAAGCCGCAGAAGAAATTGAGATTATAAATATACATAGCTCCAGCTGGAACCTTATCACCGATGGCGCCCTGGTCAAGTCTGTTAGCATACGTTTCATATGAAAGACTGAGCAAACTCACAGCGAAGCCGACGACATTGATGAGAATCCCTGAGATGTAAGCCGCATAGGCCCGCCAGTTAAAGCCGTAGAAGTAGAAATAAGGTCCATCCCTCTTCGCTGAATAGAGGTCCTTGACTTGCAGATAGCCGCGTTTGACAAAATAGTAATCCGAGATCATTACGCCGGCGATTGAAGAGAGGAAGACAGAGTAGGCGGAGAGGTAGGTCGTAAACTGATTGCTCGAGCTGAGCAGTTGCCACGGGCACATGGCGAGACCGATGGCGGCGCAAATGTAACCGCCTCGTCGGATGTTCAAATACCGTGGAAACAGCGCCGTCATATCAGTTCCTGCCGAAACTGAATTTGCGGCTATGTTTGTGCCTAGCTGAGCTAAAGCGAAAGCAAAACTTATAATGAAGATTCCGAAGCGTTGACCGGAGCTAGCGCCTTCCAAGAAGTTAGAAAGAAGTTCCAGAGGGTTCCAGATGGGTTGACCGTAAATAACATTAGACGAGGAAGACACAATGATACCGATAAAGCTGGTGATAGCGAAACCCATTGGAATTGTTAACAACTGTGACCAGAGCGCATCTCTTGGTTTCTTTGCGAATCTTGCAAAATCCGGATCGTTTACGATCAAAGTAGCAAAATTTGCAATGGATGACATGGTGCCTTTGACCATTCCCCAGCCAAGTGCACTTCCGTGAGCAACGCCAGGCTGGTGAACGATAGGTCCGATACCATGGGCTCTTCCTATTGCCCATCCAAAAAAGGCTAGACCAGCGACTGGTACGAAGTAAGCCTTGACGGTGAAGAGATGGCGGATCTTGTGTACCGGGAACCAGATGGCGGGTAGAGAGAGCAACCAGAACAGGAAGAAAGCCACGTAGTCAGCGGTGTTGGTACCAGAACTCGGCGACATTGTGTTCTTCAGGTGGGCGTAGCTAGGCCAGATGGCTCGGATCATGAGAGAGACGCATTCACCTCCGATCCAAGACTGAACACCGTACCAAATGCAAGCCATTGCGGCACGGTTGAAGACTGGCCACAGCGAACCCCAGATACCAAAGGAGGAACGAGCGACGACTGGGAAACCTGAGCGGTGTCAGCAACGCTAAAATGTTCTCTTGCAGCTTAGAACTCACCAATGTGATAAGTAGCGCCGATTCTACCGGTCAAACAAATGAAAGAAGCAGCAATGGTGTATCCAAGCCACACACAAATCCACGACTGCCACCATGAAAGGCCATAGGACGTGATCATAGACGAAGAAATCATCCAAGTGTTAATGTTGAAGGAATCAGCTAGTCGGCAAATTAGTGTAAATAGTATTAAACATATTCAAAGGTTCGAATTCATACCGATCCAGAAAGCGACAAAGTTCCAAGCACCCCATTGACGACGTTCAGGTTCAACTGGTTTCAAGTCCAAGTTTGTGAGCATCAATTGGGTGGTGGTGAGGCCGGGCTCGCTCTCGACGGCGAGCTTATTCGCATAGTAGGCAAGTTTGGAGTTCTTGAGCTTCGGCATGATGAAGTCGAAACTGCGAGGTTTGCCGTTACTTTGATGTGTTTTACGTTGAATTAAATAACCACTTTCGGCCAACGATGGATTTGCACCAGCGGACTGAGATACGGCACTATGACGAACGGCACGTGGGGTTGTATCCCAAGATGTGGAAGAGGGCGATGTGGATGAGATCAGCGGTTCAAGCTCTTGATCTGCGTCGACGGTGGCAACGGCGTATAAAGGAGCTCGAGAAGAGGATGGAAGCCAGTCAGATAGCTCGATATCGCCTGCATCTTGGATGGCCGCAGACATGAATTAAATAGCAGGTAGCGCCAGCGTTCCATCGCTCGATGGCGGTAAAGACGGGCACAATCTTGACAGGATGAACAGTAAAAGTTTTTCGAGCTTGAAGAGTGGGTGTTAGCGTTGGGCCATCCACGCCAGGAACGTCACTTGAACTCGAAAAAGACAGGGTTTCCCAACGTCCAAGAACCATTGAAAGGCTCGTCCTGAGGCGAGCACGGCAAAAAAAGAGCTCTAGATTGTAGATACGGCCTAGCTCGCAGCTGTAGGGTGTAGCGATAAAGGAAGATGGAAGTTGATTGAGCGTGGTTGCATGCAAAGACAATCAGAGTTCAGCACGGGCTCGCCGACAGGCAGGTGGTGGCGATGATGAGATGGAGAGATGTGCTACAAGCCCACGAGGTTGAAGTGTGGAGTTGCATCGCGGGCCAGGGTACGCCCACTGGCTCGATGCAAGCGCCAGCCGGCTTTATCAGTGCTCAGATAAGCGTGCGAATGTGGTTGATAGCTTCACTTTGACTCGATGTGATCGAGTAAAATCTGGCTCCAACAGCCACAATCACTCGGCCCGTTGCTCGTTGTTTCGCCAACTTTAAACCTTATCTCTGTTCCGATTGAACGGTGCTATACGCTTGGCCTTGCAGCTGTGTGCTTTTTCTTGCTATTTCTCCTCCATGGGCTAGCCTTGCCGCTGCGTTCTCGCCGACGCCTTCACACGTTCTGCGCATTTCAGCCTCTGACATTAGGGCTGTATCTCCAAGGGTAATAAGTTATCGCAAATTGGAATGATCCTCATATACAGTGCCAACGCCTTTGGTGTTGAAATTGTTCGACTTAGTCCGGCTTTTCCCTTTCTCCGCGTACGCGTGTACAGAAAATTTTCAGGTATTGTAAGCCCTTGTCCTGTGAAGCCTTTTGGCCTGCACGCGAGCTCCTGCCCACGATGTCGGAGCATGTCGGTTTGCATATTGCGATGTTCACATGACGAACACGAAGCATAGTGCGTTGGTGGCTGCCCGCCATGCTCAGCACTCCTATGAAAGCCATCGATGTCACTCCTATCTTGAATTGTTATCTGCTGGCGTACTTTTGCAGAAAATTCTCTCAACTGGCTTCGCCGTGATATCCGGCGTCCTGCCGCTTGCTGAGCCTTGGTAAAAGAATGCGTGGCTTGGCGACGAGTTGAACTATCGGAGCGGATGTGTAAGGTTCGCCACCAATCTGATTTATAACTGAAAGTTTTGTCGGCATCCTTGCATCAGAACCGATGCTGTCCCATATCAAGACCAATTGACCGGCATCGATCTCTGTAGCTCTTGTCATATTGGTCAACGATCGACCGATTTGAAGCTCGATTAAAAGTCGAGAACACTGGTCTAACTCGTTCCAGGCGCCTGGAAAGGCACTCCGTACGGCTGGATCCATGCAGCTGCAGCATTAGGAAGAAGCACAGAGATGATAGTAACTCTGCAATCACGTTCGATACAACATGCTCGGAGTCGTAAGAAGTCTTCGGTATGGAAGACCGTTACTGAATCTTCTCACTCGAAGCTACTACGAGGATCCGGAGGATAATAGCCACGACGAAGTAGAAATTCTGCAAGCCAAGTCTCAACATTGGCGAACTAGAAGCCTTTAGCATTGTCTCGTCTAAGACATTAGAGTCGCGTACAAAGCCTTTTTGACCTGGAATGCCGTCTTTGATCCAGATTCCATGTGATCCCATCATATTTGCCATTATCACGTCCGTCAATAGTCTATCGCCAACCACAGCGATTTGGGATGGTGAAGTGATGTCGACTTCAGTCTGCCGCCGATAGAAAGCCATAATCTCATCACCACATCCTGGCTTCTTGGTGTTGTGACGTAGTACTTGAACTCCAGTATTCTTTTCTATCAGCTTTGCTTGTACTGCGTCTGGATCATCACGTGTGCCTGCTGTGTTTGAGACAATCACGAGACGTGATCCTGGGTATGCCTTCCGCAGCTCTTGGAATTTTGATTCGTATGGCGGATAAACTTCATTATGGTGAGGGATGGCGAAGCAATTGTCCTTGTCTAGAATTACCGCTCTAATATCCGCCTCTTTTTCACCTCGTTTAATTGCTTTGGACAGCGGGATTGGCAAGTCATTGAATGTGGAGATGGTATGATGCGGTAGACAGAGGCCAGGAGTGAATAGTACACGGAACGCATTCAGCGTTCCTGAAAGGTTCATTGATTGATATAACAATGGCAATGATAGTGCGAGCGCACATAAAACTGTAGGCGATGAGGAGTATAAGTTCTGTTGTCTTTAGAAGAACTGGAAATTTATACGCGGTCGGACAACAAAGCCACAGACGTTTACGCCTGGATTCAGCCTTATGAAGCCCCACATCGCGAGCTCCTCACGTCGGTCGAAGACGACGCGGTTTTGCACCAACAAACCCTCTACCAACAGCCGTACGGAATAAAGCTTTGATCATGCCTAAAAGATTATGATACTATGGCAGTCCGCAAGTTAGAAAGCCAAGTCCTCAAACCCCGAGATCCTTCAATTACCAGCGAAAATGACTGGCCGGAATTCCAACTGCGGAATGCCGAAGTCAGGAACGACGCGGGAAGGCTGTTCAACCTTCTACATACCGATGATGACAGACCGGTGATAATTACCGGAGATTTCATTGCATTCAACACGCTTCAATCGCACCGTGTGCCCTACACTTACTCATGCTTTGCATGAAGGCTTGCTGACTGCGCATCATAGTCTTACCCTCCGTTGTAAAATCCAAGGAACGCAGACCCTTACGGTTTCCGCTGAAAATCGAGCATGTCACACACTTCTCCTATGGAGCAGATGAAGATGGAAAGGTTGTGATCTGGGCGGCCGGTAAAGCGGGCTGGTTCCGACTTCAGCCTTCGTCCGCATACAAGGCCATATTTGAGGAGATGGAACAGTCGGTAAAGGTATTTTACTTCGCTGCAGACGCATATACCGCTCAGCCGAAGTTGAAATTTGAGGCATTGTGTGAAAGGTATTCACAAGAGCAAAATTGCGCAAGTTCGCGGATAGCCAAGGAACGGATTCTTCAGCATCGGGTATTCCTGGCACTACGTATGCTGAAAGGTGCAGAAGGTGTCAGGTGGGAGCAAACATCTCTCTACCAACATCTTCAAAAGTTCGACCCACAGGTTTTCCACAGCTATCGGCAAGCCGCAGACAAAGTCAAGAGCCAACCTCTACCGAGCCCACGAACCAAAATGGAAGTAGATGAGGTGAAACTAAGCCGCCGCTCGAGGAATGGTGAGGCTTCTACCGACCGTGAGGGTGAGCAGAGTACCAGCAAACTACAGCGCAACGGCCAAGCATCGTATCAGCAACAGAAGGCAGATGTGAAAACACGAGTCAACGCCCTTTGGACAATGATGCAGAGTGTCGCTACGTACGAAAAAGTACTGACGTTGGCGACGTTCGGACGAGCAGCATACCAATACTTCAACTTAGACGATGAGATGCAAGGCGCCGATTATATAGTTTACCATGGGCCGGAACTTGTCAGTAAGATCCAACACAAGCACTTTGGGAAGCAGCAGTGGTTAGATTCAGAATTCTACTCAGAGCTACTCGAAGCTAAGCTTTCACGGTCCACGAAGGCAAAGTTAGCACAGCTGGATGTACAGAAGAGACCCAACGCGCTTTATGTGCCGCAGCCGAATGTTGTCACTGAAGATACGTCTTCTGAAGAGGAAGTTCTACACACGCGAAGGAGTCGACACATTAAGGGTGGTTTGCGACCGAAGGCTTCGGGCAACAGTACAGGAAGGAAAGGAAAGTCATACACTGGCGTATCCGAACACTTGGACATGGACGTGGATGATATTTCCGAAAGTTCAACGCCGCGAAAGAGGAAGAGTACGTTTAAGGATGGCAAGCCAGCGAAGCGAACATGCAATCAAGCCACATCGTCAGAGTCTACAACATCGCAGACGCATGATGAGGATGAAGAGGAGGAGGATGAATCTGAAGGTGGCACGGGTGGCGAGGATGTCGGGTCGGACGAGGAACAAGATGCTATTCCAGGCGCAGCTCCGCAATCCCACGAGCATGCCAGTCTTGCTGTAATATCCACGCCTTCGCACGACATAACAGCCGCCAATGCTCCTGGCGACCAGTTCATATGTCCGCATCCTGGCTGCAATCATGTCGTGTACTCGGCTTCAAGCAAGATCGGGCAGGAACTCATCTCGGAACATCTGGCCGACCACGACGAGACGATGTTGCTGGTGGTCAACGAGAAGAACCTGACGAATCTACCGGTCGGTAATCTCATCCGCAGGATCAGAGAGATGGCGGCGTTCGGAGAGGGATTTGGAATGGAAGGACTGGCAGGAAGGGAAGTGGTTCAGAGAGCACTTTGACTGATTCTCTCCGCCGTGAGGGATGGAAACGATTCTAATGACTTCTTGGAAGACGGTTTGTGAGTCTTGCGCTTATGGATACATACATACTGGCCGACAACCTGTTTAACCACGGTAGAACATATTTCTCGTAGAGTGTAATAAGGAGCGAGTCATTCTCATGCCATGCAGCAATCGATAGCATGCAGCAGTCACTGGTGGCACAACCATTGTGTCGCATATATTGAAGGTTGCACTTCGGCAGCCCCTCCGCGTAAATACATAAATCAAATGCGCGTGAGTGATTCATGGCATGATGAGACAACGTGGGTCGAGGGTTGGCATTTATGAAGACTTCGCTATCAAGCAACATCGCCTCGTGCATGCGCAGCGCAACGCCATTAGCTGCTACTTCGAAGAGGATCACAGCATTGAAAACCTCACAAACTGCCACTTATACAAGGCGATGCGGCCTCCTGCTCTCGACTTGCTACTGTACACGTTCCAAATCTTCAGTTCTTTTCTTGTTTGTACGAAAGGGTGCGTGGGTAATAAGATGCAGTTGACGCTGAGCAGGACACGTTCACTGCGACGGTCCTTAGGGAACTCCACTCCCTAACCTGCAGGCGGCGTCTTCTGCCAACTCATCATTCTGTCTGGCTTTGTTGCTTACGCTTCGCTCATCGCCTTTCGCGGTCGATTTTTACTGTATCTTTATCACATAGGTTACATTCTCAAGCACCATATCTGGTCTTCCATGATCCTCCGAAGCCTCATCGATTTCTTTTCGTTGCAAGGTCGACTGCCTGACGTGCCGGCTGTCATCAAGCCTCATTCGGTCATCCAGCGCAATTCGCACCACTGCCACGCTTCGATTCGTCCGCTTCCAAAAAAGGCCGAACGCGAGACGGATTCCAACCTGATTTCTGCTCGCTAATTCCTCGCTGTAGTAAGACCATTTAGTTCGTTTCATCGCTCCCAGCGCACGATTCTCACAAGTGAACACCATGGACTCGCACGTATTCCCATATTGCCGCTGTTGACAACATACTTCTTTCCTCCAATTGATACACCGAGTGGTCGATACCGAGAAAAAAAAAACCGAAAAAAAAAGAGAGATAAAGGTTCGGCGTCTAGCGGAGTTGCTGAGTAGAAAGGTACACGCCGCAGGTCATTCTTGCCTGCTAACCTGCACGAGCCCCATCCGGACGAAGCCGATCGGGCAAGGAGCGCACACGACACACGCCAGTTACTCGCCCCCCTCCGCTCTCCAGAGACCAGACTTTCTCACTTGGCGGACCCTCTAAAATGGCGTCTCCCACTGATGTGGAGAAGGCAGCGTTGCTGGCCCATCATCACCATTATCTACCGTCTTACGTCCTCATGGACCTCCCACAGGAAACAGATCCGCTGCTGCGGACCAGAAAAATGTCAAAGAAGGGATACCGTTTCGTTAAATGGCTCGTCGCGGCCCTTGTTCTAGTCGTGTGCTTCTTCATTCTTAAAGCCCAATTCATTTTCTACTTTTTTGGCTCATCGCGGTTACACCAGATCCCAGGATACAATCTTCCAAAAAGACCAGATGCCTTGTTGAACTCATCGACGGATATAGTTTTTGATAATCCGGTGCCTCCGCGATTCGCGCCGCCCTTACGTGCCGTTGGTCGCTACATCATCGATCAGAATGGCAAGCGGATCAAACTTAAGTCTGTCAATTGGTACGGTGCCAGCGACATCTACTTCGCTCCAATGGGTCTCGATATACGGCATCGTAATCAGATTGCAGCGCTAATCCGACACATGGGCTTCAACAGCGTCCGATTGCCGTATTCGGACGAACTGGTCATCAAGAACCCAATCGTAGAAAAGTCGCTCCTAAAGGCAAACCCGGATCTCATCGGAAAGGATGCGATGACCATCTACGAGGCCGTCATCAAGGCGCTTTCCGATGCCGGCCTGGCCGTCATCCCAAATAACCACATCACGCAGGCGACGTGGTGCTGCGGAACGCATTGGGACGACACGTGCGACGCCTTCATCTCCAACGACTGGTATCCGTGGTGTCGCATCAAGCAAACCGAGGCCGACTGGCTGGACCACTGGGAAACCATGATGGCGCCGCACGTCAACAACAGCCTGGTCATCGGCGCGGACCTACGCAACGAGGTTCGCGGCTTCTGGGGCACGATGCCGTGGTCACGATGGGCCTCAGCAGCCGAGAAGGCCGCGGCACGGCTGCTGGCGCTGAATCCGGCGTGGCTGATCATCGTGGAGGGTATCGCGTCGGCGAACGTGCTGACGGACGTGGCCAAGCGGCCAGTGGAGGCGGCGGTGCCACAGCGCATCGTGTACTCGGCACACGTCTACAGCTGGTCGGGGTGGGGGGCGGCCTGGCCGTACTCCAAGCGACCGTACGACGCCTTCGTCGCCGACATGCGCAAGAACTGGGGCTTCCTGCTCGAGAACGGCTCCGCGCCCGTGTGGGTCGGCGAGATGGGCACCCCCGCCCGCCCATCCGAGGGGGACTACAACTACTGGAGTCACCTCGTGCGATACCTGGACTCCGTCGATGCCGATTGGGGTTACTGGGCGCTCAATCCGAGGAAGCCGAAGGGCGACGAGTGGGAAAGTTACGGCCTTGTGAAGGACGACTGGAGGACTGTTAGATGGGATTACCGTATGAACGATTTGATGAGTTTAGGATTGACGCCTATATAGATGGTTGGTGATGGGTAGGTTTGCTGCTTGAGATTGCACTGCTGACGGCGTTCTTTGGTCATGGGTAAGATACGCTGCACTCTGTCCGCCAAATTGATTTGAATTGATTTGATTGGGATGAAGGTTTTACTCGACGGATTCTAGGTTGACTGAACATTGCTACACGGTTACTACCTATACCCACTGTACACTTACTGTAGACTTTCCTACTGTCGTTACGCAAATACGAATCCAACCGGGCAGCTGAGAAATAAGAGAGTACTCTTGCTTGCTGCAACACTTCTCCTCCATCTTTCCACGCGCATCTTATTTCCGTTCCGTGTTTTCGAAGAATTAGACATTCCACGTACTGTGCTACTCTATCCTTTTCCATCGCCACTTGCGATCGTACGAGCCAAGACCTTCGCTGCGCCGAGAGTTAGATCTGTCAGCCTTACCACCAATCGAATTGTGACCAACAGTAACCTGATGCTTCAGCGTCGGTCATGTCCAGGGTCATACTGAGCCTAAATGTCCCTTTTTTAACCTCGCCATCAGCCATTGGGTATTCTGAGGTTAAGCGATGTCCAGACTAGACTTGCTCTTTATATCTTTCGAGCAAAGTTTCGAGACATGAGGGTCAGTGGGACAGAATAGATTACGCTGTCTCTCCTTGATAATTACCGGCTTGAGAACAGCCGAAGCATCTGTAAGAGTATGGAAAAGAGAAGACACCAAGCTGAAGATCGAACCATCGATTGTCTGATACCGGTTCGTCACATCTGCTGTCTTCACTCGCTCATCTTGCCTTCCTAAGGAGTCAGTTGCTAACATTATCTGCAAATCTGCGTGCATTAAAGTCTACACGCTTTCTCAAAAGAGAACATTGACGAGTTGTCCAGCATGCCATGAAACCTTATTCCTCGGGAATGCAGTCCCCGACCACCAACACCAAAGGAGACGGCAACTGCGAGTCGCTAGAGTGAATTGAAACTCATAAATGAGACCTGATATGGCCTTATGTCCAAAACTATTGACTCCTAGAATGGCTTGTCATTGTCTGGAAGAAGGAATACGGAAAATTTTGATCCAGTGACCTCAAACACAACGAGCTGCACAGTATACAGGGGACATTGAAACAGCAACTCATGTACTTGAGTACTCAGCCATTCCGATTTCGAAAGTCACTTGGTCCGCTTTCTTTTCGCTTCTAACTTAACAGAACGGAGAGAGGAGTGGTAATAAACGTAAAGTTCAAGGCCAAAACGGGAGCGGGATGGTGCTAGACGGGTCCAGGGCCATGGCAGGCCCCCTGTGGGGAAATTTAGTGAGCCTTAGTGGACGTCTTGGCTGCAGAACAAAGGAACAGAGGCGTAGAGAGACAGACACTGGATGGAATGTTGTCCGGGCTGAAAGCCTACGGGCTTGGCTTTTGGGCTGGAGTCGCTTTGACGGCGACGGTGCGACCATCAATTCACTTCACATCCATTTTCTCCATCCTCAAACAACATCATCACCCATCTACTTTCACCGCTCGCTTAGTTGCTTGTTGTTGCGAATGGCCTCGCTTGGTGGCGCGGAAAGAAGACGCTTCTGGCGCCGCGAAACAGTCGCCGACTTCGACTCGCCCTCAGCCCCTGCAACCACCACCACCACTTCGCCTTTACCGCCGACTTTTCCTCCTCCTCCGCCTACTGGCAGCCCTCACTATCACGTATGCTTCCTTATTATGCCAAATCCTCATATTCACCTTCTCTCTACCTTGCACTCGCTTCTCAATCTCAATCCCACTCCACCCGTCCCCCAACTCATCTGCGCTGTCCACCATGATCGATAGCTAACATGACCACCACCACCACACAGCACTGTACGCCGTTTGTTCTTCCTTCGCTCGGCATAATTGCCCTCAATCCCTCCTCCACCGTCACCCTCGCCTCCAATGTCCTCTTCACACCCGAGTGCAGCAGTCCTTCCGGGTCGACATCGGCCTTCGACTCGTCGCATGGCGTCTCAGAAATCACAAATGTCAAAGATCCCTTCTACGCTTCCGTAACTCCACAGGCCTATGCCACGGCCGCTGCAACCGTCATATCATGGCTGCTGGTGGCCATGCTGCTCATTACGCCGCGGACCTTCTTCATCGGCGGCGCCTCCGACGGCTACGGCCTACTGGGTCGTCGTGGAGTGATATCTGGCGCCCAAGGCGGTGCCTCCATCATAGGTGTTGGCAGTAGACCATGGCTACAGAAGGTTGCGGCGCTTACGGTGGCTATATCCATGACCATTGTCACCGCCGACACATTCAAGGTCGCTGAGCGACAATACTTGACCGGTTTCATGAACGCCGAGGCTCTGCGTGCCGAAGTTGTCGGCAGCACCGAAATCAAAGTTAGCAGAATCATAAGCGATATCTTCCTGTGGTTGGCAATGGTGCAGACTCTGATTCGCCTATTTCCACGCCACAAAGAGAAGGTACTGATCAAGTGGATCGGTTTCGCCCTCATTATCCTCGACGCAACTTTCAGCAGCCTAAACTCATTCATGGGCAATCCAATCGGCAGACCTAGAGAATTTCGTGATGCCATCCCGGCTCTCAGCTATCTGTTTCAACTGGCGCTGAGTATGCTCTACGCTGCATGGGTTCTATACTACGCTATTGTGAAGAGGAGGTTCGCATTTTATCATGCCAACATGTGGAATATATCGCTAGTGGCATTGTTATCATTCATCGCACTAATCACTCCCGTGGTCTTCTTCGTCACAGACATCTCAAACGGAAATATTGCTGGATGGGGAGACTACTTCAGATGGGTGGGAATGGCGGCTGCATCCGTCATAGTTTGGGAATGGGTGGAGCGGATAGAAGCACTGGAAAGAGAAGAAAAGAAAGATGGAATCCTGGGACGGGAGATTTTTGATGGTGATGAAATGCTCGAGGTAACAGCACTTGACGAAATTCATTGGCCGAGACAGCGGAAGAATTGGTTCAAAAACGGCCTTCACAGGAGAAAAGATGGTGATGACGATGGTCCTGGTGGAGGAGCCGTTTTTGCTTCAGGTGTGCAAGAGAAGGACAGTGAGAAATTGGCACAGACCGAGAAAGGTTCGTCGACTATTCTACAAACACGATCATCTTCTACACTCAGTCGATCCGCCTCCGAACCTCGAAGACCGAGTGATGGATCCGATCTCAGTGGTGATGAAACTTCAAGAGCTCCTGCGGTTTCCATCGCTTCACCACCTCCAGTTGCTGTATCTCCCGTGAGTAGAACAGACACAAGTAGTCCCGGAAGCACTGTCTACACAATCCGCTATCACACTCTCAACGCGCCTACAACACCCGAAGTAATACCTACACGAAGACGTTCACAGCGACGCAGATCTTCGCTTCTTAGGCAGTCATCAACCGACAACCAAGAAAATTCCATTCTTCCAGTTACGGAGTCTGTGCATGAAGATTCTGCATCCACCACATTCGCCTCACACTTACCCAATCCGTTCAAACGACGACGCGCTTTGCCTCCTGTTGAAGTAATCAACCGCGGCCAAGTGATTGATCCGGTTCCTATTCCGTCAAATACACGTTCAGCGACACCCGCGCATAACTACAGCAAGTGGGATATCAAAGGTCGCCTCGGTGCTTTTGCAGCCGAACACGGTGAGCGCTTCCTGGAGCGGCACGCCGCGAAGACAACCGAGGAGAAGGATCTTCCCGTCACCATCATTCCTGCGCAGCCGCGCGGCGGTGGCGGCAGAACGTGGAGCCCGGAGGTGCTGGTCTCTCCGCCGGCCACGTCGAGCGGATCGAGGACTCGCAGCAATGGCACGGAGGACGACGACGACGCAGGAGAAAACGGCAGAAGCACGCCGGCGCCGTCCGTCGTGCTCGGCGCGCAACAGTCCGCTGGTCCTGCTGGCCCGGGCGAAGAGCGGACGCTCGTGATTCCCGCGCCGGCAAGGACGCCGAGTGCAAGCTCCAATCGGTCTGCTAGGCCAACAGCGCCGAGGACGAACTCAAGTTGATGAGCGATGGTCGCAAATTATGCATTGGGTGGAGCAAATTTTGGGAGCGTGTCGATTTGAAAAAACGTTTTTGGCATCTTGATGGAATCATGGGTGCAGCATCAATGGTTGGGCTTTTGCAAATTTCCTATTGCAGTTGCATATACCCACGGAGTCGATAGTCGATCGATAAATAGTTATGATGAAGATCACGCAGGATCAATAAGGTAGCATATACAGGAGCCTCCAGCTGCTGCAAGCTGTGTAAGGCTGGAAATGACACGCACGTTATCATTTCTTTTGCATGGCTCATATTCGACGTTCTCATATGATTGCACATGAATATCAATAATTTCAGCCACTGACGAGTGCTCGTTGATCCGATTTGGACTGGAGAGGTTGATTTCACGGTTATGTGATGGAAGCTTTGGCCAAAAGTGGCGGCGGATCCAACTCCAGCTCACTGCATCGTTCCTCTGCAACTCGACATCCAGCCGCCTTCCAACTCTCCATCAACGCCCTTTCTTCCTTGCAATTGTTGCTCCTCGGCGAAGAGCTGTCAGTGAATTATTATCTCAGCTCTCAATTGCTCCCGAACGTCCGCATCGTCTTCACAGCTCTCACATGCGTTCTGTTTCCAACTAGGCAGCTTCGTAACCTCAAGCAAGATGTCTCTCTTCGGCGACGACAACACATTTACGCCGTCTCGAAATCAAAAATCAAACCTCTTCGATGAACCTGCCTCCGCAAAAGGCCAGAGCAATTCTCTGTTCGCCGATGATTCTGCCGCTGCTTGGTCGATGCCTACTCCCAAGAAGGCTGCGCGCGCAAATCTCGTAAAGAACCTACTCAGCAGCGCACAAGTCCCAGACCTCTACATTGATACGTATGATGCACTATTGGCCAGTAATGGATCAGGTGGTGGCGCCATTGGCATAGCAGGCATACGTGGACTCGTTGACAGCACAAACTTGGATTTCGACACTAAAGAGAAGATTCTTGGGATCGCGAATCCCGAAAGCAAGCCTGAAATAGGACGAGGTGAATTCAATGTATTGCTTGCATTAATTGGACTGGCACAAGAGGGCGAGGAAGTCATCTTAGATAGTGTAGACGACAGGAGGAAGAGTATGTTCTTTGCTGCCACGAACTTTGATTCAGTACTAACATAACCTACTACACAGACCTTCCCAAGCCTGATCTTGGCTCCTTCTCGGTATCAAAGATGACCCAGGCCGCTCCTGCAACACCAGTGGCTCCCAAATCCGCAAATGAGAATATTCCTCCAGCAGCTGCTCCACACACTGTCACTCCCACTCCAACACCAAGCAAACCTCGAACAATGCGCCAACAATCATTTGGCAATGCTCTCGAGTCTGATCCTTGGGGAAGTTCAGATATGCACCGGAACCACAACCATGCAGCTGTACCTCAAACAAACGGCACTTCTACTCTACCTCAGACCACGCGTACAACAAGCTCTTTCACGACCTCTGGTAGAGACCGACAGAACAGCGCATCGCCTGAGGACTCTCAAACAAATAGCTACACCGGTGGATGGGCTGCTTCATCTACAACAACCGATTCGTTTCGTGATTCTGGGCTGGGTGGTGTCGGTGAGGCAGGTGGCTTCGGTTCATCATCTTCCAATCCCGGTGGTGACGATGATCCAGCTGGCCTTGGACGTCCGATCACTGTTCCTCGAATAGCATCTGCCACAGGACCTGACGAGGTCATCACCATCACTGCCATTCCTGAAAAAGAAGGTATGATGTTTTTCCAGCACCGCAATTATGAAGTCGCTTCCTTGCGCCGCGGCACCAAGGTCGTGAGACGCTACAGCGACTTTGTCTGGCTGCTTGACTGCTTGCACAAGAGGTTTCCGTACCGCCAATTGCCATTGCTTCCTCCAAAGCGCGTCGCCATCAACGGCAACCACCTAGCCGCCGAAGCCAACTTCCTAGAGAAGCGGCGGCGCGGCCTCGTGCGCTTCTCAAACACGCTGGTGCGCCACCCGGTGCTGGCGCAGGAGCAGCTCGTGGTGATGTTCCTGACGGTGCCGACGGAGCTGGCGGTGTGGCGCAAGCAGGCGGCGATCACGGTGCAGGACGAGTTCGCGGGCAAGGCGCTGCCGGCTTCGCTGGAGGACTCGCTGCCAGCCGACCTGGAAGACACGTTCGCGCGGGTACGCGCCGGCGTGCGCAGCTCCGCCGACCTGTACATCGGACTGTGCGCGCAGGTCGAGCGGCTGGGCAAGCGCGCCGAGGGCCTGGCGGCCGAGTACGCGCGCATCGGCGGCACGCTCGGCGCGCTGACCGAGGCCACGGCCGACGCCTTCGCCGTCGACACCAACGACGTGCCGCTGCTGAACGCGGGGCTCGCCGGCACGGCGAAGCACCTGGGGAGCGCGCGCGCGCTGCTCGACGACGAGGCGCGCGCCACCGACCTCGGCGTGCTCGAGGACCTGAAGGCCGTGCGCGACCGCCACGTCTCGGTGCGGGATGTGTTCGACCGCCGCGACCGCCAGGAGCGCGACGAGATCCCGCGCTTGGAGCGCCGCATCCGCGCCAGCGAGGACAAGCTCGCCGCGCTGAAGAGCAAGCCCGAGGGCGCGCTGAAGCCCGGCGAGCTGGAGAAGGTGGAGGATGCCATTCTGCGGGTAAGATGTTTTGACTCGCTATTTTTATGCCGCCGCAGATCCATTTGCTAACGAAAAGGCTAGGACAAGGAAGCCATCGTGCAGGCACACAACCGCACCATCTTCATCAAGGAGTGCATCCGCGACGAGTTGCTCTTCTTCCAGCACACGCAGTTCAGCATTGGCCGCGCTATGCAGGATTGGGCTGCCGAGCGCGTCAAGTACGGCGAGCTTATGGCCGAAAATTGGAACGCCAGCTTGGTTGAGGTCGAAGGTATGGTTGTTTCTGAGTAAGTTCTGATTTCTGTGGCTACAATATCGTCTGAGACAGGTTGGACAATGTCTGTATATACCGAAGATGCCCCTGTTTTACTATGCTGTGCTTCTGGTATATCCCTTTCTTTCTGCTTTCGTTTTCCGAGAACTTGCTGTCGGATTGAAGAATGTGTTTGGTAGAGATGCAATGATGTACAGCCCTGACCAATCCCCCTGAGAAGCTGGAGTACGGAGTACACGGCTAGGAATACATGGTTCGATCGTGCATTGCTGTTAACGTCTCTGTACTTCAACCACTTGAGCGCTAGGAATTCCCTATGTCTATCAGGTCTTATTCGCCAGTAGCAAGCAATATATGCAGTTCACGTCCATATTAATGGATTTATCGCCTTAAACTCAGGTTTCCATGGCTATCAGCGTAAGTTTTTACAGTTCGTTTTCAAAACCCAGTTAGCTCTCGACAAAGCACGCATTACCATACACCTCTCTAGTAACCATCGAAACCGTTAAAATGGCAAGATTTGACTACCAGAGGCCTAACTACAATTCATCGAGCCAGTAAGCGTACGGAACTCAGCCATTGGATTACCGGCGGGGGAGTAGTAGTCGGGAAATAGACGAAGTATTAACCGGACGGCTAAATCTACTGCAGTGGGGAAGCAAGTATAGCATCAAATAATCGCGCCTTGAATTAGGAACATTTTCCCTTCGGTACTCCGAATAAGAGTTAAAGGTTGGACTTTGAAAACTACGGAATACCGAATTTACGATGGGTGGCACCACAGAGAACCTTTGTGCAGTTTTAAACGGTCCCAAAAACTTGGAGATTCAAAGCCGACCACTATCCGACGAACCTCTTGGAGAAGATGAAGTTCTTATTGAAGTTGTCTCTACAGGAATCTGCGGCTCAGATGCTCATAGTTGGGAGGTGGGACAAGCAAATCCTATCATTCTAGGTCATGAATCCACCGGCGTTATTCTCGAGATCGGTTCCGGCGTGACAGACAGACATGTTGGTGAGAGGGTTGCAATAGAGCCAAGACAATCATGCATGAAGTATCGTCTCGTATCATGGCTATTTGAATTTCTATAGTAACTAACGCTTGTTCAGATGCTACTTTTGTCTCAGAGGAGAACCTACAACCTGTGTGAGTGTTCGACATTGCGCGGTACCACCAACAGATGGAACTTTATGTCAGTATTATCGATGTTCCTCGAGGAGAGCAATCCCAATTGGAGACACTATACCTTGGACTGAGGCAGGATGTATACAACCTCTGGCTGTTGCCGTACAACTTGCTCGACGTGCCGGACTTCGAGCTCATCAAACAGTTGCCGTCTTGTCAGTTTACACTGTTAGACTAGTCGAAAGGTTCTATTCTAACTCATTCCTAGTGGCTGCGGTCCTCTTGGTCTTCTATCAATGGCCGTAGCCAAAGCATATGGAGCAAGCAAGATAATTGCATTCGATATCGAGCAATCACGGGTTGACTTCGCTGTAAAGCACTTTGCGAACTCCGGCGTCCTATGCCCCAGAACCGATTCTGATTACGCAATGAATTCAGCCCAGGAGTTTATTACTTCAAGCTTAAAAGGCCAAGGAGTAGATCTTGGTGTCGATGTATCGATTGAAGCCAGCGGTGCTGAAGCTCCTCTATGGTGGGCTCTCTACGGCTTAAAACCTCAAGGCACATGTGAGTTGGGGGTCCTTCGCGATGTCAACTATATATTAACCATTCTAATTTAAAGACGTGCAAGCTGGACTTCAATGGAAACCTCCACGTGTACCAATGTTGTGGGTTACTGCAAAGGAGCTCAAAATCCGAGGTCAGTTCAACCGGATCATTCCTGACTTGTTAATTTCTAAGTCGAATCCGTCTAGGTACGGTTTCATTCGGACCTGGTTGCTTCGAAGAATCCATTGATCTTCTAACTCGAAAGGCTGTCGATGTGAGTCCAATGATAACGGCAATTTACCCATTAAGCAAGTCACAAGAAGCCTTTGAAGCACAGTTTCGGAGGAAAGATATCAAGATTATTATCATGAGTCGACCTGAGTAGGAGTTTGGTTAGTTCATGACTTGAACGTTTGGAATTATTGGCGGCAGTTTTATTTTGGCTTGATAGAAGTTCCATCCGCCATTGCGATTCATGCTACCAACGCATCATCATTTACCAATATAAAGACAAAACCGTAGCTGTCAGTCTGTCTCTTTGAGATGTGGCAGTATTGCAATTGGGCCGCTCTGTCTCCAATTAAACTCGTATTCCTTGTATACTTCTCTCAAACCAGCTTCTGCCTCATGCGAGGAGAACTCCAAGGCGATGCGCTTGACTAGATGACGAGGCTGTCGAAAGTTCGAATCGAAATGTTTGCAATTACCATGTTTTCTAGATGATGAGAGGACTGACACTTGGATATTCGTACCCAACGGGCATCTCAAGTACCGGCTACAATTTGCTTTCCGTCTTATTCCCCTCACCTCACAGTACAGCAGTGAATAGCCGAGACGCGTATAAGTTGTACTTTGCAAACGTTGTTACCTTACAACGAATATTTCTATCCATTGAGAAGCTGGCAGAGTTTACTTGACGGTAATTTTCAACTTCAGATACCGGTAAATCAATACGACGCCAAAATGCAAGCAGCGAATCGAATACAGAGGACTCTTAAGGAAGGTCGACCAGCCTTCGGAGCATGGCAGGTAAGTAGAATCAAATATATTATTTATCGTAAAGAAGCTAATATCTTTGCACCATCATAGGTATTCCCAGGCGCAAATCTTTCACGCTGCATTGCGCGAGCAGGATTCGACTGGATATGCCTGGACTGTGAGCATGGTAACATTGCAGGTATGATATAGATGTCTTTTCTAAAAGAGCTAGGCACTGATCTAATTGTAGATGCTGCTATGCACGACTCTGTTGCCGCCATTGCAGCATGTGGTGTTTCTCCGCTAGTCAGAATCACTGGTAATGAAGGTTGGATGGTCAAGCGTATGTACTACCTACCTGAGATCGGTTCGCATGTTGTTTACCAGATATAGGTGCTCTCGACGCTGGTGCGCACGGTATCATCGTCCCTTTGATGAACACAGCTGAAGATGCGAAAAGATTAGTCGATTCAGCCAAATTCCCACCAGTAGGTATACGTGGGTTTGGCTCCCCATTTGCACACCATTGCTTCGGCCTTCCAAATGGTGTCGAGTATCTGAAGCAGGCCAATGACGGACTTCTTACGATCGTTCAGATTGAGACTCAAGAAGCTTTGAATAATGTATGTCTCTTCCCCCTCTATTCGAACGCTTCATCGCTTCTCATCATGTATGAAAACCGCTTGCTGAGTCTATCATTCTAACTCTACGCTAGGTGGATGAAATTGCAGCTGTTCCTGGAATTGACGTTCTACTCATTGGACCTTTCGATCTCGGCATTAGTATTGGACACCCAATGCTTGATGGAACTCCAGGTCCAGAACTACGAAGTGCAATAGAGCAAATACATCAAGCTGCCATAAGAAACAAGAAATTCAGCGGCATTGTCGGTATGGGTGGCGCAGATGCGCAACAATATGCTAAAAAGGGGTTTCATATGATAAATGCTTCGGCAGATATGCTTGCCTTACCGGTTACACTGAGCGCTCACCTTAAGCAGGCGAAGGCAAGCTTGTAAAGGTTTGAAACTCGTTTAAACAGCATGATGGCAGGTTGACTTCCATTTCTGCATGTTTGTGGCAGGATCGAAGCTGAATTGGCATTTGAGGTTAACTTAGAGTATCGTATTTAATCTGTGCACACCACAGACGGTGCGTGCTTGTTGAGTCGAGGTTGTTTGCATGTACATCGAAACTATCCTTTCGAATCTGAGGCAATGCATACGATACCTCGGGTAAGTTGTGCTTTCAAGTAAGACTGCCAGATTAATCAGAGTTTAGTCACCCAGAAGCTCACCTACTCTCAGATTATTCGCTTTTAAGGGATGTGACCTTGCGATAGATTCGTCCTCGCCTGTCTATTGGTTTTCACCATATATGCCTTATGATATATATCAAGACAGGATCTACGTTCTGTAGACTATTCCAACGAAGAATATGAAGATTTGGTACTGGCGTGAATTATAGAAGTACTTGGTAGTTGTCCATGATGTCGTAGAAGAAGTATGAAAGCTCTTCAACTCGGATGATAGGAATCAAGGAAAGGTTATGGATATATCGGCGAAAGTGACGCTCTTGAGTAAAGTATAGCTGAAACAATCCATACCGCTGTACGCCCTCCTCATATACTATTAAAGTCTTCCTCCTCCTCCATTGATTTCATATAGAATTTGCGCTCAAGTCAATCGAGGCATTTTCAGCCGATGTCGTATTTACCAAGCTCAGAGGTGACATCGATGAGTGAATGGGTGCTGGTCGCGCAAATGGATTCTTCCAGATAACTGGCTATGTCATTGGAGAGCGAAATATCCACTTTTGCATGCGTTTCGAAAGTCGCTGTTTCCCAGTCCAGTCTATCGGCGACGGGCCTTCAATTGTCGTGGCCTCTTCATCATTACGTCTCTCCAGCTCCTGCAGTTGAGCCGCAACACTGCCTCTAATAGTCGTCGAGGCGTTCAACCTTTGGCTTTCTTGATCATGCCATTCCGGTTCCTTAAGACCTTCGTATCGCGGACCGAAATCCAAGGCGTCGCTCTCTCGCTGCTTAAGTTTTCGTCGTCCGCAAATGCATACCAAAACCGCCAAGGTAGTGAAGAAAAACAGGATGACTAGAGCGAAGGCCAGGGCGTAATAGCCGCCTTTACTCGAGTTGGAGTTGGACGAACAGTCTGAGGATGAGACAATTGCTGCCAGTGCGGCGAAAACGGCTAATCTTGCAATCTTTGTCATGATGATCGGGTGTAGAGAGCAGGCACAAATGTTTGCATGTTCTCGGAACAACTAAGTTACATCAAGGAGGCCTCAGATATATATATGAAGTGCGCTATATATATGGGGTCTTGATAAGGCTGGAGAGGGGCTTAGAATACGAGGTTGAATGTGTGATCATTTGCAGGTGAAACTACGCCACGACAGGGCTTCAGAAATGGACCTGGAGAAGGTTCGCGGAAGCGCTGTTGCATGGTGAAAGTTGGCATCCTCAGTGCTCTGTCTATTAAGTGTATCATCAGTCAAAAATATGAGACAGGCGAAGACCCGGAGGGTTTGAAAATCGAACTGCATATACCTACCGTACGCATTTTGTTGGATCAAAATTATCGGCTGATGCACAATGTGAATGCACAAATGCACAACGTCGTGTATCAGGCAAGCATTGATGCCTTGAGTGCGACTCAACCCACTTAACCGGTTTGAATTCATTGCTTACCATTTCTCGACTTCTACCTTCAATTCATCCTCCCATCTCCACATTTCAGGCCAGCTTTCGGCGGAGAAAGAGCGTCTCAAGCTGTAGCACATTCTCCCGCACCTATCTGCTACGTCTGCACCTCCCGCTCTACCTCCGTTAAGAATGCCCGCGGCATACACGGCCGCTCAGAAGAGCGCAATCACCCAATTCGTCAGCCTGAGCGGCTGCGACCGCGCAACAGCCGCAAAGGTACGCCTCGGCATTCGCTCACAAGCTTCGAACACCGGTCTAATCTATCCGCAGTACCTCAAGAACCACGCGTGGAACGTCGACGCCGCCGCAAACGCCTACTTCAACGTGCCCTCCACGTCCTCGCCCGCGCCGCCCACAAGCAGCAAGAGCGCGCTGACGGCGCTCTTCGACTCGTACGAGAAGAAAGACGACAGCGGCGGCGACACGATCGGCGTGAACGGGACGGTAGCGTACCTGGCGGACCTGGGCGTCTCGCCGTCGGACGTGGGCGCGTTCATCGTGTCGGAGATCGTGGCGTCGCCGACGCTGGGCGAGATCACGCGCGCGGGCTTTGCGGCCGGCTGGGCCGGCCTGGGCTGCGACGGGCTCGACAAGCAGCGCAAGCTGGTGGCGGTGCGGCGCGCCGCGCTGGCGGGGAGCGCGGAGCTGCGGCGGACGGTCTACGCCCATGCGTTTAGGTTGGGGCTCACTGAGAGCAATCAGCGCTCGATTGAGAAGGACACTGCGCTTGGGTTCTGGTCGGTGTTGTTGGCGCCGCCGGCGTTCGAGTGGAGTACGCCGGCGCATGACTGGTTGGGTGAGTGGATTGAGTTTGTTGGGCAGGCGAATGCGAAGGGTGTTAATAAGGATGTTTGGGAGCAGACGCTCAAGTTTGCGGGTGAGACGCTCAAGGACGAGAGTCTTAGCTGGTGGGACGAGAATAGCGCTTGGCCGGCGCTCATCGACGAGTTTGTGGAGTGGGTCAAAGAGAAACGGGGTGGAAAGAAGGCCGGCGACGAGGAGATGGAGTACTGAAAGACTCGAAATGCATGGCGCGATGGAGAGCTGAATACTGATACCCACGATACGATTCGATGAGACGATGCATGCACGAGATGAAGTAGAGGTGCCGCCATATAAGCCTTCATTGAGCACAGCGTTTTTCTTTACTGCATGGCGCCGGCGAAGTGGCATTTGGTTGATATAAAGGGCATATGGAGTTAGTCTTCATGGCCTTGCTCAGAGCGGCTTACTTATCTTCCGGCCAAACTCCCTAGATATGACTTGTCCCTTCTCGAAGACACTTTATGATAATCAATATGCAGAAAGATGAACTTCGCGTGAGCTATGTTCGTGTATTATATAGAGTAGTCTATTCCCATATGCTCAACCACTTAGGTTGTATATTCGGTCATGCAGAATGGAACTTTTGATTAGAAATCGACCTCGATCATCCACTATTTCTCAACGCCAGCAATGCCAGACGCCAGCCGTGCAATAGAATTAAACCCTTTCCACACAGCGCAAAGAACTGACACGCGGGAACTAGCCTGACGAAAACAGAGAAACATCATGGAGCGGTGACACTCATGACGCACCTCATCTCATCCGCCGGAGAACCACGCCGGAGCAGGACAGCGCGGAAGCAGGCCAGGAGGAGCTTCGGCTCTAAAACCAAAGGATGCGGGCATTGCGGGCGGCACCGGCGGTAGACGCGGTAGACGCGGATGCAGAGCCAGACCCAGTCTTGGAAGGCGAGCCGGTGGTCGAGAGCGTGTGGTTTCCGGAGCCGGAGCCGGAGCCGGAGCCAGCAGAACCTGAGGGAGTGTTAGCGGAGCCAGACGCGGACGGGCCTGTGCCAGAGGGAGCGTGGCCGGAGGAGCCAGGGCCAGAGGAGACAGGGCCTGCGGCCGAGCCGAGACCGGAGCCGGAGGGCGCAGCGCTCGAGGTTTGCTCACCGGATGGAAGTGTGGAGGCCGCAGTCTCGCTTGGGCCGGGCGTCGGCGTGCCAACGAGCCCGGAGCCGCCGCCTGAGGCCGCGCTCGCGGGCTTGCTAGGCGCGGCAGCGGACGTGCTGGGCTCGGGCGTAGAGGGAGACGACGTGGACGAACCTGTGCCGGACGAGCCGGACGAACCGGACGAGCTTGATGATGATGGGCAGGTCAGGTTGAAGAGTGGTGTGGTGTCGGAGATGCTGCTTGAGATGCCGAACGCATCACCTGCCAGTTGGTACCTGAAGTCGAAGGTTAGAGAACGGCGAGCTTGCTTTTGTTGCTCTCTGTACATACCACCAAGTGTTGATCTCGCCGAACAGAAGGCCACAACCAACTTGATCCCAATAAGTTTCAGCATTCTGAGTGGATGGGACAGCTTGATTCTCGGTGGCGCCGGTAAGTGGCCAGCCAGTCTCGGTAACCCAGACAGGCTTGCCTTGAGACGCGGCTTGAGTTGCCTGCAAGGCCGAGTTAAAGAGAGAATAGCCGTCGCTGATGTCATTGGCCATGGTGTTTTGGAAGTATGGATACGCGTCCATTCCCAAGAAATCGCAGGCAGAAATGACGGCATCGTTGGAGCTATTGACCCAAGCAGTCCACGTGTCAACGTGACCGATTGGAATGCCAGAGACACCGGCATTGCTGAGAGCGGTTCGAACTTGACCAATGTAGTTGACAATATCGGATGGTTCGGCACCGACACCAGCTTGGTTGGCAATGCCGGTGGGCGTGATACGATAGAGATCCTCAGAGCCAATCGAAATACCCTTAATCAGGTTGGTGAAGCTTGAGCCGTATTGCGAAATGGCCGACGTGAGAGCAGTGATCTCGTTGGAGATGGTGGCCTGGCCTGAAGAAGCCCAAAGTCCGAGAAGCAGAGTGGTACCCGTGTCGATTGCGGCGGGAATGGCACTTGTTGGAGTGTCGGCGGTATTTGGCTCGATCATGGTGTAGAGACGCGCAGAGTTGAAACCAGACGCGCCAACAAGATTCTGAGCCGTCTTGAAGGCGGTTTGGAAATCCACATCGGAGCCATAGTTGAAGCCCTTGATTTGGGCAGAGACGATAGCGGCGAGGCCAGCGACAGTGAAGAGACCCTTCATTGTTGACGATGTAATGCACGGTTGCTGTGAGGGGTGAAAAGGTCTCTGGAGCAGGCGAAGGGAGATATTAAGGTTTAAACGATAGACTACAAGAAAGGGGGATTACGAAAAATTAGAGGGATTAAAAAGGGTGTACGTTGAGCGGGTTGAGAGGTTGAGAATGGAGGAGAAAAGTGGAGGCGGCAGCGGGTGGAATATGAGGAATTTTCTATCGAGAAAGAACGCGTGACGTAGCAGAGGCAGACTACGGACGCAACGGTATCAGTAAGGATACCGTAAAAGTAGCAGTAACCAACCACCAGACGCAGCAAAATATTGGATGGAGAGGCGAAATGGAAGCATTGGTACTAGCGGGCAATACAGGGTGGCATTCATACTTCACACTCATCAAACTCATCGTTGAGTTAAGCATGGCCGATGACCTTGGACACACACTCACTTCTCCTGTCAGGCACAAGAGCTACCCATGCACCCGTCTGTATTGATCATCTGCTAATAACGCCCTATTAATACCAGCCGTTCCCACTTTTTCGGCCCTTGTGTTTACAAACGGCATCGGCCAATTGCCACCACCCCCTTTGCGGACTCTCTTCACTCACTGGCCACATGTGGATCACATCGGCGGTTTGCGGACCAAGCGTAGAATCATCGTCAGTTTTCCCGCTGGCTGGCCCGTGACACGCGCGTTCCCGCCAGACGCTTGGCTACTTCCTTGTCGAAAAACTGGAGAGACGAAAAGCATTGAAGTTCAAGGGTGCATCTGATTGACGTTTATTTTGCCGTAGAAAAGGGGCAAGCCGTGCCAAACGCCATGACGCTTATTTACATGTCACCACCGTTGCCATTTGGTGAGTGTGGTGTGTTTCATCCACACGACTGTATCCACATGTCACTTGGTAAGGATTGGATACTCACAACGGAGCAGATGAAAGAAAGGGATGCTACAAACGGCCCATGCAGCTTAAGGCTCAAAAACGGTGCTTGCTTCCTTGGTCGCGTAAATAGAATACAGTCCGTTGCTCAGTAATGTCCAAGTCGCCATATCCCACGGGAGCTTGGAATGCAGAGCTGTTTAAACACGTTCCCGCGATCTACCATGCTTGGAACCGCAATCGACAAGACGATTAAACGCAAACGAATGGCATCAGTAAACATGAAGTCAATTTTGAAGCGCCTTAAGATTCTAAATCGTTAATCTATTTGACAGTTGCCAAGGAGCCGTCACGCTTTTAATTTCTATCTGTGGCGTGCAGCCTTACCCGTAGTGGCATCATCGTACATGTAGTCAAAGTGCCTCAACCTCATTTGGTTCGATGCTAATTTCAAGAGGGACGACCGACACGTGATTGAGATATCTATAAGAGCACAGCATGAACGATACGTAAATCATATAGTCTCAAGGTCATCGATGTAAGCGGGTAGTGCGAGATCTGCAAGCAATCAATTTGAATTCATTCTGTGTAGAAATCACTAATCATAGGTACTAACCATTGAACCCGTGCATGAGCATCATCTTCATCACCCGTTATAACAATTTGCTCAACTCCGTGAACTCCTATCATGCAATCGTTTGCAATGACTGAATCTACATGTGGGTCACCAGGATCACAATCCCGAGGAAGGTAAGTCCAGCAAGCGTCACGCCGATAGCGGCAACAATAGCAATAGCAGTGCTGGTCCTATGACCGCCAGTGCTGCTCGCCATAGTTGACGGCCGGGAGGCAGTGGGCGAAACAGTGGGCTTGGCACTGACAACAACAACCGTACCCGTCTCCGTGGTAGTCTCAGTCGTAGTGACGTTGGCAGTAGTATTGGTAGTGACGTTAGCAGTGGCATTGGCAGTGACATTGGCCGTGACATTGGCAGTAACATTGGTCGCGTTGGTGACAGCCATCCAATTGGCGCAGGCGAGGCGAGTACCGTTATTGTCGTGGATAACAATGCTGCGGTTGCCCAGGAAGGCAGCATCATTGGGGTCCAGTGACACGTAGTTGTCAATGTACTGCAGCGAGAAACCTGGAAGCGAAGGGATGTTGCCATGTTTGCCGGAAAGGTCGCCAACTTGACAGGCCTGCGGAACGCTCGCGTTGCACGGTGGGTTCACACCACGACCTTCGGGATCAAGGTGTTCACCCGTGGCATAGCAGCTACCGTTGGCTGGGACAGGATTCTCGTGTATGTGGTACACTGTGATAGGTTAGCATGAGATGACACGATGAAAATAGGATGAAGATACTCACAGAAAGGACCACCAGACTGAGGATCACCGTTGATGTTGAACGTGAAGAGAGTGCCGACGGAAGTGTTGGTGGGAGTTTCTGCATCACAGGTGCCAACGATGCCTTGGGAGCCACCTTGTGGGAAAGTCGCAATGTAATGAGCCGCTAGAGGATCATCAGTGACCAGTGGAGCCGGAGCAACCGTAAGAGTTGAAGTAGTCATCATGGTCATCGTGGTCATAGTCACGGTCGTGGCAACCGCCAGATTGACGAGGAAGGCGACCATGGCCACGATGAGGACGAAAGCACGAGAAACGCGCATTATCTCGACTTACTGAGGTTAAGAGATATCTAGGGTGTGTAGATCTTCTGAAATGATCGATCTTAGGACTTGAAGTATTCTGAAAGCAGAGGCAGGGTGATGATATGATGCGAGGAAGAATGTGGGGATGAAGAAGAGAGAAGAGAGAAGAGAGAACGCGTGCAGTGAAGGCGGGTTTTATACGCAAACAAACGCGACTTCCCAGTTGAGATGCGGGCGCGTGACTCAGTACATCAAACGCCCTCAGATGAGTGTGAAGTGCGGTGTGTTGTGGGCTTCAAGACGCCGAGTGAACGGGGAAGCCACCACATGCACAATCAAGGGAAGACCTTTCGACTTGTGCATGAGACTACGTCCTGTGCAACTTAAGCCAGCGAAAAACAATGGAAGTAAGTGGATAGGTTGAGATCGTGATATAAATCTAGGATATCAGATTGAAAGACGAATATGGCTCTGGGTTGGCCAACCTTTCCTTCCAGACAATGTTAGTTACACGAAGATCCAGCAGGTAGAGCACATTCATCAATGGCCTACCCATCCAGATCGTGAAGACAGAGATGTTGGAAGCATGATAATAGACTAATGACCTACGATGGCATCAGCAAAGTAAAGTTCGCTGTCCAGTAATTCGTTTGTTAGCGCCGTGGAGTTGCCAATGTTCCCTTACTTACAGGTACTCTATCAACAATATGTCCCGGCATGTTTTCCTAATGCCTCTCCAGAACTTCTTCAACCTTTTCTCTCACGCCTATCTTGCCATCCTTCTCTTTTTCGAAATGCTGTACAATCTCTTCGAGACTCTTTCCACTCTTCTTTAGCCTCAACACTTCCTCCTCAGTTGGCAATCCCAGCCAAGCATGAGGATATTGGCTATACGAAGCTGCTTCTCCAGTCTCCAACAATGCAATCTGGCCGCCAGCTTCGCCTGTTGGTCCACTAAAGAACTTTTGAACTTCAGTATCGGTCACATCCTCTAATTGATTAGGCTTCCAGTTGGGACGCTCCTTCTTTCGCTCAATCAGACGGGCAAACACACCCTCGACAAAGTCTGAGTGATTCATGAAATGTGACGAGATTGCGTACTCGTTCTGGAATGCCTGTGCAATGTTCCATTTCTTGCCCTCGCTCATTTCCTTGAGGCTGACGGCCACGCCGATTGGACTTCGCTCGCGAATCGTTTTGATTGTCTTGTCAGCCCACTCTTTGAGCTTGGCGTCCGATGACGAGTCGCTCACTTCCTTCAGTGCGGTGAGAATCTCGAGCGGCGATCTCTTGGCGAAACAAGAGTCGATTGCTTTTCGTTGTTCTCCGTGGATAGAAGGACGGGAAGATGGCAAACCAGTGCTGAACTCAGCGATTGTGGACGCGATGATCTTGTAGCGTTCTTCCAACGTTGTGTAGTCTTTGAATTGGAGTTCGGCCAGACGTTCTGACAAAGCGTCTAGGGAGGTTGAATGGAGGTAGTGGGTTGCAATGCCATGGTAAAATACGTCGACACCCTTAAGCTGTTCGGAAGTGAGCGCAAGATATGTGCCCATTTCGCCGTCCATGCGCGGAAGAAAGAAAGAAGCGCCGACTTCTGGGAAGAATCCAATGGTAGTTTCGGGCATGGCAAAAACCGTGTTTTCTGTTGCTATCCGGAATGGCGCATGGACTGACAGTCCAACACCTCCTCCCATGGTGATTCCATCTATGTACGCAACATATGGCTTTTGGTATGATGCAATGAGATGATCTAGTTTGTATTCGAGTGCAAAGTAGTCGTTTGCTTTGTGTGCCTCGCCTGACTTGTCCCATTGTGCAAGAGCTGCGACATCACCTCCAGCACAAAAAGCACGGCCTGCTCCTTTGATAACAATGATATTTGCCATATCAGATTTTGAGTATTCCTTTAGCCGGCCGATAATCTTCCGAGCCATGGAACCATTGAGTGAGTTGAGCTTCTTGGGACGGTTTAACTCAATCGTGCGGAGGCCGTAGATGGAGGAGAAGATGACGTCGTCTGCATCGTCACCAGGCTGTTCTTTGATGAGAGTGGATATATCTGTGATTTCGTACTATAAGAAGCCGTAAGCGTTTGAGATGATGTTCGAAGGGTTGGTTATGGATTACCTCTCTCTGGCTTGCAAAAGCTCTACTCCGAATCTTGGCTTGGAGCGGCATAATGAGCATAGGTCGATTTGAACAGCGACTCAATGCCCTTGATGTGCGAAGAAACGGTCTGTATAACGACATTGAAAAAAAAAGGTGCAGGTATGACGATTATGACAGATGTTTACGAGTAGATCCAAGTTGCCGGACCTCGGGTAGGCGGCCGGTGATGGATCGGAGAGAAGGACCAGAGATTGTGTGAGTCAATTGGCGAAAAGAGTTGTCTACGAAGGGTTTTGGTGATGAGAAATGAATGTGAAGCTTAAATATGGCAAAAGAAGACGTTAATTCGGGTTAAGCGGATACGTATTTCCAGCATTAGCAGCTTAACATATGAGGCGGTCGAGTCGATCCAACCAAAAAGCTCAGCAGCAATTCTACCGCTATGGTTGGCCAAATCCGCGCTAGACGATTTTCGAGGAAAGCAGAGCTTGAAGCGTCGTTAACCTTTTTTTTGCTCGCACGACTCACCCAATTCCATCTTCTTCATTATCTCTATCCCTCATCTCCGCTCCTTCACCTTCTCTTCATTCATTTTCAACATGTCTGCCTTTGCGCAGGCTTTTTTCCGCACTGGGCGCGCCGCATTGAGTCGGAGTAGCTACATAAATCCCGTCCATCAAGCTCTAGGACGCAAGGGGACAGCACAATATGTCGCAACAGCAAGGCATTATGCCACTGCCTTCGATCGAAGCAAGCCACACGTAAACATCGGTAGGTTAATAACCCATTCAGTGTAACCATGCGCGCGGATGCTAATGCTTGTAAGGTACAATTGGCCACGTCGATCATGGCAAAACCACCCTCTCCGCTGCAATCACCAAACGACAAGCCGAAAAGGGCCTCGCGAGCTTCCTCGATTATAGCTCCATTGATAAAACTCCTGAAGAACGAGCACGAGGTATCACAATTGCCGCTGCACACATCGAATACGCGACCGACAAGAGGCACTACTCACATGTTGATTGTCCCGGTCACGCCGATTATATCAAGAACATGATTACTGGTGCGGCAAGCATGGATGGTGCCATTGTTGTTGTTGCAGCCAGTGACGGTCAAATGCCTCAGACTAGAGAACACTTGCTCCTCGCCCGTCAAGTCGGTGTGCAGAAAATTGTCGTGTTTGTCAACAAGGTCGATGCAGTGGAAGACAAGGAAATGCTGGAGCTTGTAGAAATGGAAATGCGCGAACTACTATCAACCTACGGCTTCGAAGGCGATGAAACTCCCATCATCATGGGATCTGCGCTTTGTGCGCTGGAAGGAAGACAACCTGAAATTGGCGAGCGGAAAATTGATGAGCTCTTGAACGCTGTTGACGAGTGGATTCCGGTGCCACCGCGAGATATGGACAAGCCATTTCTCATGAGTGTCGAGGACGTCTTTTCTATCCCTGGTCGTGGTACTGTCGTCTCAGGCAGAGTCGAAAGAGGTACACTCAAACGCGATACCGAAGTGGAGCTCGTCGGAAAGAATACCGTGCCCATCAAGACCAAAGTAACAGATATCGAAACGTTTAAGAAATCCTGTGACGAATCAAAGGCTGGCGACAATTCAGGGCTCTTACTCCGTGGTGTGAAGAGAGAAGATGTCAAGCGCGGAATGGTTGTGTCCAAATCAGGAGCAATACAGGCACACAAGAAGTTCCTGGCGTCAATGTACGTTCTGAGCAAGGAAGAAGGCGGCCGACACACTGGTTTCCACAACAACTACTGCCCGCAAGTCTACATTCGAACAGCCAGTAAGTACTTCGGACTGAAATTTGAATCGTATCTAACTCTTGGATAGGCGAGGCAGCATCCATCTTCTGGCCACCGGGAAGTGAAAATGACAAGGAAAACAAGATGGTTATGCCTGGTGACAACGTCGAGATGATTTGCGAACTCGTTCACCCGCTAGCCATCGAGACTGGCCTTCGCTTCAACGTTCGTGAGGGTGGTAAGACGGTTGCAACGGGTTTAGTTACACGCCTTATGGAGGAGTAATTGGCAGCAAAGATCCAACTGATCGCTTCTTGATATGTAAAATATTCCCGGGACTCTGTCACCTGAGTGGGTGGATCTACTCTGCATGGTATGCTAATTCTCCACTCTCCGATGTCTGTATTATTCACAACTGGACTTGGAAGCCAATTGCATTGAAGGCGTCGAGGATGTATGTAGCCGAATAGAAACGTACAAAGTACTGATTGTACTGCACTTGACAACAAATGAACTCCGTACAGGTCCCACTATTATTATTCCCATGCAGCAGAAACGACATAGCAACTTCTTCAACCCCTCATTCGCCCTACGCCCTATCGTTTGATGTACTTGTAACCTCTCGAAAGATCACCGGAATTATACAGCACTGCTTAAGATCAGTAGTAACTTCTCGACCATTAGCCAACATTCAAGTTTCAATCATGGTTTTCGACGTAGAAGAAGCACGCAAGCAATTCCCCGGTTTAAAGCAACCTCAAGTCTACTTCGACAATGCAGGTGGAAGTCAAACATTGGGCACCGTGATTAAATCGTAAAGGTCTCCCCAAGTTGAACATGCAGCATAGAAGAATGGAGTGAATAACAACACGTCGGCAGCATATCCGACTACCTGTCCAACACCAACGTCCAACTCGGCGCCTCGTACACGATCGGGCGCAAATCCACAGATCTGTACTCTGCGGGCTACTCCGCAGCCGCCCAGTACATCAACGCGTCGGCGAGCGAAGTGGTGATCGGGTCAGCGGCGACGCAGCTCTTCCGCAACCTGTCGGCGGCGCTGGACTTCGCGGCGGGCGACGAGCTGGTGCTGTGCAAGTTCAACCACGAGGCGAACACCGCGTCGTGGGTCGACGTCGCCGACCGCCTGGGCCTCGTGGTCCGCTGGTGGAGCGTGCCGCCGCCCGAAGCCAACCCGCAGCTGCGCGTCGCCGACCTCAACAAGTTGCTGACGCCCCGCACGAAGCTCGTCGCCATCCCGCACGTCTCCAACATCCTCGGGACTCTGCATGATGTCAAGGCCATTGCGGAGGCGGTGCACGCCGTGCCCGGCGCGCTGATCTGCGTGGATGGGGTGGCGTACGCGCCGCACGGCAGGATCGATGTCAAAGACCTGGGCGTGGACTTCTACGGCTTCAGCTGGTACAAGGTGGGATGTTCGCCGAGGGAGCCATTCCCGCTTGTAGCCGTTCGCTGACGTTTGCAGGTGTACGGGCCGCACTGCGCAATGCTGTATGCGTCGACAGCGGCGCAGGCGCACCTGCGCACGCTGGGCCACTACTTCAACCCGACCGCCACGCTCGACAACAAGCTGGTGCTCGCGGGCGCGTCGTACGAGCTGGCGCAGGCGCTGCCCGAGGTCGTCGCCTACCTGGAGCGCGTGTTCCCGTCGTCGGAGCCACATGAGGAGAAGATCCAGGCCATTTTGCTGGACTATCTGCACGCCCGTGGCGATGTCACGATTTATGGCGAGCCGTCGGCTGACAGGGCCAAGCGTGTGCCTACTATCAGTTTCAATGTCGCTGGTTGGGACCCCAAGGATCTGGTAGAGAAGACAGAAGAATGGCAGGCCAAGGAAAAGGTTTCGCCTGAGTATGGATTCAGATGGGGTCATTTCTATGCTAAGAGGCTGTGTGATGATATCTTGGGATGCGGCAAGAATTCCGTGGTGAGAGTTAGCATGGTCCACTATAATACGGAAGCAGAAGTGAAGGGCTTGTGTGAACTTCTCGACAAGGTGCTAGGAAAAGGAAAGGCTGTCAGCAGTTGAGAAGATAGATGAGCATTCATCCTCAAACCAATCGCATCTGGCCTCAGGTGCGCACTTGTGAGGTCTTCGTTTTGCACCATTCTAAACGTCAATTACTATAGTGGAGAGTACGTGCATGTCATAGAAATTTTCTAGATTGTAGCTGGTAAAGTTTCATAGGCTCCTTACAACCGGCCATCTGGATTTTCATCACGTTGCAAAAGTACGGAGACTAGAAACTCTATAAATCGTCTTCGCTGGAAGACGACTAGTATCTATTCAGACTATTTCTGAGAATCAAGCTAATGCCACAGCTATGGAGATCTGTCTCTCCTTAGTTTGCTATTGCCTTCTTACAAGCGCCATTCCCATAGTCCATACTTATTTCCTTCTAATTTAATCATGCTTAAATTGCATCGGTTTAGTGTTCTTCGTTTGCTGGGGAGGATGTATCGTGATCAGACGAAACCACAATCACAGGCGAAGTGTCGTCTGTGGGTATGGTAGTGATCTGGGTCGTGGAGGACGCAGATGCAGAATTGCTTCGTGTGTGACTGAAATGGACGGCCGGTGGTACTTCTAGAGTGTCTCGATGCCGTGTGAAACCTCCTGTAGGAAGAGTAGATGAAGATGTAGGATGATTACGCCCTTCGAATGAAGGTCTCTGGGTAGGAAAAGTAGTAGCATGAGCCAGATGAGTAGAGGGTGGTTGGGATTCTCGTAACGGAGGTGGGAGAGGTGACGGTGCTCTAGATGGTGGAATCCTTTCGATGTCTCTCGCGGACGCAATGCTGGCTGCGACACTACCAGTTCTTGAACGATGCCTGCGAAGCGCTGCGGAATTGTTTCTTTCTGCTTCCCAGGGTTGATTGTACTGTTCTCTGATTTGACGCAAGTCACGGTTTCGGTGCTCTTCACCAGGAATCTCAGGAAAGTCCCGTCCTGCACCATGCTGAAACTCTGAATCATCAAACCGATCACGAGATGCGGTGCCGAAGTAGTTGCTAATGTTGGTCAACGTACTAGCCACTTTAAGTCTGTAACCACGGTCATTTTTCTCTGATCGTTTGCTTTCGCTTCCCGATCCCATTGTGTGTCGACGCGTTGCTGGTACCAGATCATTTGATGTTCGTGCGCCGCCAGTTGACAAGCTCTGACGTACGTCGGTAGCACGCGGAGAAGTGGTAGACTGTGATAATGCCGTAAAAAGACCAGTGCTGACTTCTTGCATCGCTGGAGACTCCACCGGACTTTGAGGTGAACTATTGAAATCACCGTCCATGCTTTCAGTCTCTCTGCTACTTGGTGGATCACGAGTGCCAGGGATACCACGTAAGCTCCGACGTCTGTCATCGATATCGCGACAGTGCGAGCAATTACAATGATGCGTAGAAGCTTCTGAGCTTGCGTTGGCCTTCTTACTCTCATCTGATGCCAGGAGAAGGTACAACGAGCCCATTACAGCGATTCCAGTGCCAACAATCGGTGCCCATTGGCCTTGAGAACTCCAGTTAGCAAGCTGTGAAGACTCGGAACAAATAAGGCTACCTACCGACACTGGTCATGGGTTCGGTTTGATAGTTCACTTGCACACTGAAGAAATTTCTCTCGCCGATGACGATGAGGGCAAGTACTAGAGCTCCGACCATCGGATTGCCTAGAACGCTCAGAAATCCTTTAATGACGCCGTTGACCTTTTTCATTTTGGCGACCGTGGCACCATTAGTGCCATCGATGGCTACATTAGCGTTTTCATCATCATATCCCTCACCGAAGCGTGATCTCCAGTTGATCTGAAGGATCTTGATCCACATCGACACCATTGTGAGGATTGCGGGAATGCAACATGCTGCAGCGAGGAGCATTCCTGTGCCAAAGGTAAACTTAGTTGGCGCCGGTATCACGAAAATGTTGTCTGCAGAGCCTTGTCGTATCGGAGAAGATGGCGCTGAGGTGGAACAAGTGAGACCACAGGTGGAGCTCCCGTAAGGGAAAAGTTTAGGGTCGGTTGATATGGGATTTCCGTTGTCATCTTGCGTACAAGGAGTGGGTGTGCTTCGGTAGAACTCGACCGTCAAGCTCAGAAGGCCTTTAACAACAGGTTTATTAGTATCACCAAATGAGAACAATAGGTTCTAACTCACCGGCGAGAACAAGACCAGTCCAAATGAAGATGGTATTGCGACCAGTTGAATAGAAATAGGTGCGTGACATCCTAACTGTAATTGGAGCAGCCACGATTCCTATGGCGCACAGTTGGAAGGCTCCGTAGATGTCCATATCGACCGCATCTGAAAGACGAACGTGTCAGCCTTGAGGGTAAAGCACAAGATCTTGGCATAGAAGAAATTCACCATTAACGTGAACCGCAGCGAGCACGATGCCATGAATAGCGGCCACGGCAGGGAAAAGCAACGCAGCAGCCAAGCAAGCGTCTCTCAACCAGCCGACCTTACGGGCGAAGATACACGCAGCCACGAGAACATAGTATCTATTAAAAAGAATTTGGATGTTAACCGATGAAGCCGCGCCGATTCCAGTGGGTCGCTTGAATTCAACAGGGTGGAGAACTTACAACACCCGCGTACCGGGTCCATACTGGCCAGATACCGTCCAGACGCACACCACTTGTAGAGCATTGTTGGTGTTATTCGAAGCATTGGCAACGACGTCACGGCGGATCAATGAATATGGCGGCGAGGCTGGCGAAAAAGCCGGCATGCCCTCATCTATCGCGAGCGCAAACTCCGCAAAGAAAGATGAATAGATGATGCAGAGGCGACTTCATTCAGGTAGGTGTTGCATGAGCTTTATTGTAAAGAAGAGACATGTTTTTGTCATGTCGCTTTATTGAGGCAAAGATGATCTGGTGCGCTCGGCGCGAGGGTGGTAAAGGCAAGGCGCGGTGGCTGTAGACAGCGAGCGGCTTCACCGGTGAAGGATGCTGGCTTGGCCTGTCAGAGTACGATATGAAAGATTCGATGCAGCCTCGCGTCATCGTTGCACGAAGCCCAGCAAACCGAGCTGCGAGAGTGACAAACGAGCCAAAGCTGGGCAGCCAGAGCCACGGCTTCAAATAAAGCTTTACTGATGGCTATCGGCCTCTCTTGCTCCATATCCTCCCTAGTAATTTGCCCGGGTTCGTCGCCATACTGCGCGATTCCTATACCACGCGACAGCGATAGACCTACACAAGTCATATTCAGCCCCAGACCGACCTTTCGCCATTTCACTGCAACTGAGGCCATTTGGTAAACTTTTGGCCCCGACTGCCTGACGTACATCACCTGCATGTAGTGTGCGGCACGAGTTGCGGCATATCTTAGTACGCTTGAGGCGCTGAGCCACCTCGCCGTATTGTCTCGTGCCAACCTGCACCGGAAGGTTGCAGATCACCTCTGGTTCCGCTTCTTCACAATACGCCTTCTCCACCGCTCGTCCTCTAGATCCACCATTTTACGTTGAGGCTGAGCCATATACATGTGTTGAGTGTACGGAAACGTGCTCGCCTGTCTCTTACATCAACACGAATGCGCTCGCCATAGTCCTTCAATGCTGGTGCGCATTGCCATTTCAGGAGCCTTTCCGAAGAAATTTTCCTCCCGGATCGCGTTTCTGAGAAAGGCCCGTCGACGGTCGTCAAGTGATTTTCGAAATGTCAAACGACCTTAAAACCGGCGAAATCAAAAACTGGAAATCAATCATTACCCTCGTCGTGTTCATCATAACAAGTGAGTACTTGATGCACAGCGACATCTCACCGCACGCGGAACTGACTCTACTATCCATTGTACAGATATTATTGTACTGTACCCATTTCATATCTCAATATACATCCCTCGAGTGGTTTGGAATGCCATTCTGGACGCCCTGAGCACGTTGCGAATAATCTCTCCAAGGTCAGATTCCTCTCAGCAATCCTCGGACTTTGAAGATCACGATGATCATCACAATGGCAAACTCAAGCCTTGTGTTCGATTTCGATTTCCTATGGACTTTGTCACGGCACCATTAATAGCAGATCTCTTCCTTCTCGCATTATCGGCAATTGGTCGACAAGAAGTTCACGATGGCACCGTCGGGGCAGATAACATCTCCCCTATTGACATCATGGTTTTCTTTCTATCGTTGGCGTACATTGCCATCTCCATTGACGCCTCCGGTCTGATCAGGTTCCTAGCTTTCAAGGTGCTTCAAAAGGGAGGCAAGGTCGGTCACAGATTGTTCTTGTATCTCTATGCATTCTTCTTCGGCTTGGGTAGTTTCATTGGAAACGATCCAATTATCCTATCCGGAACGGCATTCCTCGCCTATATGACCCGAGTTTCAAGCAACATCAAGCATCCAAGAGCTTGGATTCATACCCAATTCGCCGTCGCCAATATTGCCTCCGCCATCTTGGTCTCTTCCAACCCGACTAATCTCGTGCTTGCCGGTGCTTTCGATATCAAGTTTGTCCATTACACAGCAAACATGATTGTTCCTGTTATCATCACAGCAATTGTGCTGTTTCCTTTTCTGTTGTACGTCATTTTCGCTCATGAGTACTATATCCCGCTCTCCATTGAGATGCACACCCTCTCCGAGGAAGCAAAAGCCAGGAAACCAGTGAATCCCAACATTCCTCACGCGAGAGGTACCGCTGAAGAACAAGAAAGCGATCTCACGGATAGCAACCAATCCAAACTTCTTTCACTTGAGGAGATTATGAATCCCTTCCTCGACAAAGGAGGTGCTGCGTTCGGAGCCATCGTCATGGCTACCACACTTATCACTCTCCTCGCTCTCAATGCTGCCAGCCAGAGTACCCACGAACATCCCGTTTATTGGGTTACCTTACCAGGTGCTTTCGTCATGTTCTGCTGGGACGTTGCGTTCGGATGGATAAACCGGCATAAGACACGCGATCTTGCTCGCAAAGGTAGAGAAGAGATTGAACTCGCCAGGGCCGAGCGAGCCCTCAGAGAGGAAGACACTAGATTGGCAGCTTTGGAACAAGAGAAGAGAGATGCTATAGCCACGTCTCAGACTCCTTTGACGCAAAGCCATTCTCCAGAGACTCAGCAACAGAACCGGACCCAATCTCTCACGAGTGAAACCCGTGACGATACGCTGGCGACCGACAATAGCGGAATGCGGGTACTACATCTGGACAATTTAATACCTCCAGCTCCGGCAGTGCTTGAGCCCGAGAATGGCGATGATAAATCTCAGATGTCAGACGGTCCAGCGGAGTCCCAAACTTCTGACAACCAACTAAGAGATGATCATGTACCAGACGGCAGCCCATCTACCGTGGCGATAAGCACATTGGACGAAGGAGCACAAGGAGACGCCAGGAATTTACAACAAGAACTATCGGAGAGGTCACTGAACGGAGAAACCGACGAGGAAAAGATGCCTTCTTCTGGCGAAGCGATATACAGTGCGAGGCGCCGGTCAAGGATGGTACCACTGAGACCACCACGAAAGAAGACGACGCTCGTATCACTTCTCGTAGATTGGTACAGATGGTCGCAAGAGACATTTCCTACCGTCACCGCGGTAGTATCACACCTTCCATTTAAGCTTGTTCCTTTTGCCCTTTCAATGTTTGTCCTAGTACAGGCATTGGTTACCAAAGGCTGGGTTCCAGTATTCGCTTATGGATGGGACCACTGGGTAGACAAGACAGGAACGGTTGGTGCCATTGGTGGTATGGGATTTCTCTCAGTGATTCTGTGTAATGTGAGTTCCAGCGATCCGCTACATACCAGAATGATAGGTGTGACCAACTAACAACATATCAATAGTTTGCAGGAACGAACATCGGCACTACCATCCTTCTATCTCGTGTAATACAAGCGTGGCAAAAGATTCATCAGGTAAACCAAATCCCAATTTCAGACCGGACATTCTGGGCAACTGTGTACAGTATGGCGCTCGGAGTCAACTACGGTGCATTCAGTACAGCATTCAGCGCATCACTTGCCGGACTACTCTGGCGAGATATCCTGGCCCGAAAGCACATTCGTGTCCGGAGATTGGATTTTGCCCGCGTAAATCTCCCTATCATAGCTGTCGCTATGACTGTCGGTTGCTCTGTCTTAATTGGCGAGATATACATTATGAGGAATAACTCGTCATATGATGGCGCAGTGTACAATGCGACGAATAACTCGTCAAGTGGTTCATAACGGCCTCACCATCGAAGAAGCAACTAGATTTCTATACGTCTGATAGACATCTGACAACATATCCCGTCTATTTTTCAAGAACCCTATTGGTGCTCAGTGTTGAAGGCCAATATACAGACGACTCCATAAACCTGTCATCTCGAAAAACACGAGATGGAGCTTTGGGATCTGGAAGGTGAGCCGCCAGCACTGAAAAAATCAAAATGACGACGACCGAGGTTCATCTCACGGCGTTCTTGGACAAGTAGCAAGCAGTTGTATCAAAGATGCAAGCTACTTCGCGCGTTAGAACTCACCTGGAGATAAACAAGGGGAATTATCCTCGGCATTGGGAATGCAAATGCTCGATCAATTCAAATACTCTTATGACAAATAGAACCAAATCTCGCTTCTGAGCGCAATGCCAGCGAGGAGCATGAAATAGTCTCAGAGTCAATTGCCAATGCAACTGACCAACAAACTGAGGCGCATATTGTATCTCGTTAGTGAGGCCGTGCGCAGATGGGCATGGAGTAATGAGTATGGAGTACATTGCATTAGCCAACAGCAAAGCGCAAGCCTTTGACAACTTCCGCGCAATGAAGAACTTCCATCAGCTTTCACTGTGACGCTCTGCTCTGCTGGCTTTCTCAATTGAAGCTCTATGATCTTGCTTTTGCTCGCTTCGCTGTATTCAGGTCCATCGTGACCATCATATGGCGGTGGCGGTGCTTTTGGGGCCCATCCTCATCCCGTTCCAAGTTTCTTCGCCTGCTCTTGATTTTTGTCATGAAGTTTTACCCATCCTGCAACGTCGAAAGGAATGACAACTTCCATTGTCGCAGGTTATCCTTCAAGTTAAGTCTGCGTAGTTCGATTGTGAAGCCATGGATAACTCCTCGTGTTCGGAAGCAGCCTTGGGTATTATAGCGTCGGATGTGGGTTTAAAATCCAGCCAGCCATCATCGAATTCGTCAGCCAAAATCGAATCGAGAGAATACTCCGCATAGTGGCGCGGCAGTTACAACATATTCCTTGGAGGCAGTCTACGTCCAGAAACGATTAAGTCTCAGTTAGGAAGCGCTTGCGAGCACAATTCTGGACATCCCGAAGCTTCTCTTGAAACGCCACAAGCTTTACTCAAATCTCGTAGTCTGAGCTGTGATTTGAGAATCGCATGGCTGACCCACGTGCGGGAAAAGGTGAGGCATATTAAAAGACCTTGAGATGCGTTGAGACACGGTATCAAACACTTTCAGCCTGGCATCCATTTGACAAGCCGTAGCTGGAACAAAGAGCTTGGGAACTGTTAGATGCTACTCTTGCATTTCTAGAAGCATGCTGCAGCGCATTTCATTCTAATCTCTGTCTATTCTCATCGCCATCTCTTCATATCTAAGTCTTGCAGCTATTACCATGGCACTCAACCGTGTGCTCCTCCTCGCTCTGCTCTGCAGCGCGGCCTTCTCGCAGAACCTCACCTTCGGCGGGACGCCCGCCGTCACCAACACAAGCAGCAGCGACGCGTGCGCGAGCCTGCACATCATCGTGGTGCGGGCGTCCCTAGAGCCGCCGTCGCAGGGCGTGATCGGGACGCTAGCGACGCTCATCACGGCGGCCAACCCGGGGTCGACGGTCGAGTGGATCGCGTACCCGGCGACGCTGTCGAACTATGCGCAATCCTCGTACGCCGGCGTCGAGGCGACTACGCAGCGCCTCATGAACTACACCGACGCTTGCGCCGGCTCCCAGGTCGTGCTGCTGGGCTACAGCCAGGGCGCCCACGTCATCGGCGATGTCATGTGCGGCGGCGGAGAGGCCGCCGGCTTGGGCCCCTACTCGCCGCCCCTCGCGCAGAACTACTCGGCGAGCGTCATTGCGATGATCCAGATGGGGGATCCGCGGTTCGTGGTGAACAAGACATTCGATATTGGCACGGCGACGCAGGATGGGGTGAGTTTTGGCTGCTGTGGGACCGCGGAGAGATGGCGATGGATTGTCCTGGCTGACGATGCTATAGATCTTTCCGAGGCCGGCTAATATCTCCTGCGATGGATATGCGTCGATAATTCAGAGTTACTGCGACGCAAACGATCCGTACTGTGCAAGTGGGAACAACTTGACTGTGCATCTAATATACGACGAGCTGTATAACCAGGCCGCGTTCAACTTCGTACAGGCCAAAGTCAAGTTAGTGGAGCCATCTCTGTCGATTTTGAGAGCAGAGCATTAACGTTTGGCAATAGATCTCCGTCGCCATCTTCAACGAGTTCTTCCGGGACCGTTGCATCAGCCACTGCTACTGCGAAGAGCATTGGTGCTGTACTCACAGCGAAAGAGTCTCTGACAGGAATGGCAAGTATGGTAGTACTCGCCATGGTTGTCGGATTCTTTGTGTTGGGTTTGTAAAGTACTGCGGAATTGAAACCATCTTCGTTGTGCGCCATGCAACCCTTAAGCTGCGCAACTACTCCGCGCAAGGAAATTTAGAACAATAACATCTCTAAAATTTGCACGGAAACTGTACGAACTACACATCGTAGATTCATCGTCTCGTCTAGGTGGATATCATAAATCAAAGCAGGTCTCTACTACTGTGTAGCACCCAGGAAAACGCCTAAGAGCAAGATCAGTACAACAAGTCCGTTAATATCATGGATTCCAGTGACGTACCGATTGTCGAAAATAGGGTCCAAACACTCATCATCTTCCAAACATCTGGCGGACAATACCTACACGATGCTGTATCAGCAAGAGTCAAGCGCCTGAAGAGCATGTCGAAACCGAAACTCACCTGTCAGCGAATAATCCCACAAAGCCCACCCAGAACAGCCATTGGCCAACAAATGGCATCAACATAAAGATGAACGCCGTGCTTATTCTCCGCAGGATGTCCGTATTAAGGCCCATCCTTTCGAGCGCTTCTGTGTAAGTCATATTTTCTCGACTCAATCGTTTGTCTCTGCGCCCGTCGTCGACCTGGTTGACGCTGACCATTGGGTCCTTCTTTTCGTACTGGGGAGGAGAATCCCAGTAATGTGCCGGTTGCGTGAAATCTATGCTGTCTGTAGCATCTTCTGATCCGTTATACACAGAGCCATCCATGACAGTAAGGCCGTTCCGTTCCCGCCGTCGCTGCGATGGCCCTTTCTTCGACTTTAGCCCAACCTTAGACGCGGCCTTTTTGATTTGATTCCAAGCTCCTGAGCTTATTTTGCCAACGACTGTTCCAACGCCCAAGTAATTCCATATCACGTATATGTAGAAGAAGCCGATGGCGACAATCCACAGCAGGGCTCCAGAAAACATCAGCAGTGCATCCGTCTTCTTGGGTGCGTACTGCAGCGCGTTCTTCTTGTAGAATCCATTGTGCACTGCAAACACAACGGTTTTGCCAATGAAAACGGCACCAATGGACTGCATAATGAACTCTGTGAGCAAAGCCGAAGCAGCAAGCGCAATGTACATTTTCTGCTCCTTCTGAATAGGGCCGAGTGCAGTCGAAAGCCACGCCAGTCGCGGACGGGACACCCAAAATAGGACCAATGTGCTAATTGGGGGTGCGACATAGCCGGTGTCGTGTGCTATCATAATCGCATTGATGAAGTTCGCGAGCAGATTAATTCCGACAACGGCAACAGATACGAGTGGCCATGTTGGACTTCCTGGATTCCCCAGCATACCGCAGGTCAATTTCTTCACGACTGTTCTGCGTCCGAGTACAAGGGTAGACAGGCCGACTATAGCATTGATAACGGCAAACGAAGCAATCTTTGAAGCCTCGCTCGGGCAATGCGTTGTCTCTGTGGTATTTCCAATTGGTGTGATCGTCCAGTTCCAAGGTATGAGGTCTTGGTAGTACGAGTCTGTGCGAACTTCCATCTCAGGCCAGTCCGTGGTAAAGTTCTTGCCCATGGTGGAATTAAGAGTGCTGCATAGTCCCATTACCCAGTTATAATAGTTTCGTCTATCATCTCGGTTGTCAATGCACAAACTTGGACAACTGTTTGCTACTAGAACATCACAGTAGCATTCCTGTGGGCCAGGTGGAAAGGCTTCGCTCCAGCAATCCTGTGCAGCGCTGTATAACACGGTACAGGAGGTATTCAGGCTATTTACACATGCCGGTGGATTACTCGCAATTTGGGCAAGGTAAGCCGATGGGCCAGGAACTCCTGTTGAACTCGTTCCAGAAACGGGTAGCGTACGAGTGGCATACATGTCAATGAAACTAAATTTGGTCGAGGCTTCCGTCGCGGTTGTGGTCAGGGTAATTGTTGAACCCATGAAAGCTTGCTGCAAATCAGCTAAATCCAGGACTGTCAGCGTCTGTCCGTTACTAGAGGAGTATCCGCCTTGGGTGTAGCATTGGTATGCCTGCGCGCTCCCCAATTGGAAGGTTTGACATGTTTGATAGCTTTCCGTAATACTACAGCATTATTAGAGTAATAACAGAGTCAAAGCTGCGTTGCAGACGCACCAACTAAGCTTTTGAGTATCGTAATTTACTGGCACGAGAGTATATGCAGTGTTGATGGCAGTTGTTGTTACTGTTTTTGACAAGTAGCTCTCACCGCTGTAATAGCCCTGTGTGATAGGATAGACGGACGTACTGAACGAATACTGAAATTGTGAAGTGAAAAGAAAAGAGCTTGTGTAGTACGAATATGCTGTAACCTGCGTTGGAAAAGTGAAAGCGAAGGTGTTGTAACTCTCCGAACAATCAGAAACCGAAAGGAACGAATTCCAGATACAGCTGTAGGAGATGGTGCTGTACGAGTAACTGACTTCGTAACTCTCTGACGTGAAGGAGCTTTGCGTATACGAGTAGCTGTTGATGAACGTGATATCATCGCAACCGGTCAATGCTCGATCGTCCGCAGCATTAGGTTGCTGGCAAAAGAATCGACCACTAGACGAGGTGCAAGTTGCTAAGTTGTTGAAGATGAATGACTCCGCGTTACCAGTCATCACTCCCGTGCCGGTAGCGTTGGCTACGCATCCAACAAACTCTATAGAAGAATTGGTATCCGATTGCAGGACATGAGATGATGAGTCAAGGAGTCAATAGGCGTTTAACGTACCCAATCCTGTTCCCGATCCATTGTAGAATGGCACAAATCCACAAAGAGCAGGCGGTAGCGTCGATACCTTGGTATTTGCTATGACAAGCAGTCCCAGCTTCGCGCTTGGAGTTGTTGACGGGCTCACCGTCGAGCCAGCCACGCTCGTGCTACTTGCCTGACGCTTTTGTCGAACGAACGTCGAGAAAGGAATCTGTTCGGGCCAAGCGGTTGCTTTGACATGAGCCTGAGGTTCGATGAATTCGATTTGTAAAGTTACGGTCGTTCGAATTTCGCGCGTCGTTCTTGTCGGTATTGCCAAAGCACAGAATGCACAGTGCATCAGCACGAGAGCAGATAAAAGAGGTCTCATTGCGATGAACAACTGACAGCAAAAACCGAATTTTTCAAACGAAATAACCTGGCTGCCATTTCAAGTTCAGCCTGGCACCCCAATCTCTTATGCAAAGGGAATGTTTGTCGCTCTCCTGAGGCTCTGCAGTGGCTGCGGGCTAATGCCAGTATACTGCACTCGTACGGAAAGAAAATATGAAAGTGCCCTAGACAGCCAGTAAGGTCGGTGAGGCTGACAGGATTGTTTCGATAAACGCTTCTGCACCGAGAGGGCATTGGTGAGGACGGGAAGCCTTGTCCGAAGAAAACGCCACACCGCCAGATAAACACAAGCGAGGATTTCTTGGCAGGGAGTCAATAGGCCCAGCGCAAGTGTCGTACGATGAGAAATATGAATGGAAATGGAAGCAAACTGTTACTTGTTGGACGCGTCGACCAAAAAGGGAACCACGGCGTCAAGGACAGGAGATTCAGCCACGATGCCCGACAAGCGCTGGAGGAGTTCGGAAACAAAGTGTATCATGTACGACGCGATTTTATTATGCTTTTCTTCGTGTCAGCCGCATGGTAGAGTAGCTTTCTTTTGTTGGCATTTGTGAATGTCTTGTGCATAAAATTCGCTGAGAAACGTGTTATTAGCTCCCAAATCGACGCCATCCCCTAACCCCGAACACTTCGCTGGTGGATCCTTCTGTGTATTCCAGATCCCACCGAGGAGGTGGCTCTAGCCATTCTGATAAGCGAGCTTCTCCAAGAAGCTCTTCTCCCGATGAAAGCCGGATCCTGGGAAATGGATCGTTTGTCCAAATGTACTTCTTCCCTTTGGCTGGCCGGTGAATGATATCGGCGTCTGAGGCTGCGGATTCTGCCTTGTTCTCTTGCCCTACTGATACTAAGCCTGCGAAAATTTTCAAATTATGATCGATGGTTTAGAACATACCGGAGTTGTTGCCTACAGCATCACTCACCGATAGAGGGTCATTGTCGGTGACACTGTCTGCAATTACCTGGACCAACTCATCGTTCACAAGTACAAGAGCTCCACTGTGCCATCCTGCCGCTGCGACACTGAGGGCAAAATATGCACCTAGGCCATCTTCATCTCTACTCTTGACGTTTGGTTTCCGATCCCAGCTGCGACCAACCTGCTCAATCCACTCGCTTACTTCTCCACGGACCTCCGGATTTTGCGCAATGGCCTCAAATCGCTCTTTAGCCTCTTCAGAATTACTTCCGCTGTTGGCCAGATACTCGATCCATGCTTTCTTCTCTTTCTGAAACCATACTTCACGACCAGTGATGTATCCGTGCGGTAGCAACGTCCTATGTATGTGTCAGCTATAGTCTCACTGAAGACAGGAAGCACTGAAAAGGCCGAAACTCAGCGGCGCAAGTCATTGAAACATCAAGCGAAGCTGAGAGTACATGTGGAAGACAACCTTACGAACCTGTCTCGATTGAATTGGTCGCTCCACAATCCCCTCAACGCCGCTTCCATCATATTTGGTGTATCCTCAGCCGGACGCCGACCGAAGCCTTCTTGCAACCATCCTCCTAAGCCGTGAGCACCAGAACAATGTGGATCAGTGCCATAGCTTGTGATTCGACCAGATGAATGTAGGGCGTGATAGTGATAGTCACCAATGGCAATCTGAATGACACCAGAGTTCTGAAGAGCTGGAATTTTCTTCGGTAATTCGAGCAGCCTAGGTTGAATTGCGGTAGCATTCTCGAAGACCACAAAGAGATAATCCTGACTCGATATCAGGACTTCACCATTCTTCTTAAAGACCGCAAATTTGCGGAATGATCCTTGGACGTCTGTGACAATAGGAGTTGGATCATCTTCCGAAACAGATTCGAGTGCAGTGAGTTCGATGCTATCATGGATCAAGCCTGTGTTATTATCCCATCGAAACGGCGAAGCAAATAGCTTTCCTATATCAGTAACAAAGACGATGACGTTTTCCAGTACAATCCAGTTCATGACTTCACCAACCTCTTTGCCCATCTGACGAGATGTTTCGTCAGGTTCGCGCTGCGAGCCTCTAGGTCGAATGTAGTTTGTGCGCGGTACAGTGACCCATTCCTGAATAACAATTGATTCATCTTCCATGTAAAGATTTTCTTGTTGTTGAAATGGCGGTACATCCCAGGTAATAATGCCCGTGCCCGTAATGTATGCTGAAGACTTGTTCCAACCAGCGACGACGCTTCTCACCCTCCCAGTACTTGAGCTATTGCTTTGGCGCTGCTCATCAGGTGATTCCTCAAAGTAGCTTAGGTTGTTGAACTTCATACAGAATCCAGCCTGCACCTCGTCAAGCCATCGCCAAATCCTCCCGCTGTCTGATACACCCATAATGTGCAATCGACCGGCGGAAAATTGGCGAATTGCAGTGTAAAATCGCAGTCCATTATTGTTGTAACCAGCTGGGAACTTGAGACACCTGAACTTGATGTTGACATGGCCCAGTCTTCGCACCTATTTAGTGGTCTATTGTCAGTATCTGGTGTAATACCGTTGACAGAGAAGGCGAGAGCAACTTTCTGAGCACAGATTATACCAAGGCACTCTGCATATCGCAGACATTTGAACTGTAGTGGTTGTGAAGATGTTGAGTTCACTCACCTCGCCGTTTATTTCGCCAGCAACGAAGATGTAGCCCTGATCATTCAAAATACAGGTTGACCAGCCACCACATTGCAGATCCGCTACAAGACCTAGTTCCTCGGGATGTTCAATTTCTTTAGGCCAACTACTATACATAAGAATGGGGTAGGCAGCCACTCTTGCTCTAAACAGGCCTCTAATACCCGTCGTATGTTCTGGCTCTTTTCCTTCACAGGAGTGTCCTAGACACCCGCGGGCGTTTTGGCCCCAAGTGAAAACTTTGGCTTGGGTAAACATTCGTCGGTACAGGCGCTGCCATAGGTAGCCATCATTTTTGACCACGGGGATGTTGCGGACACGGAACTTTGATCTTGTCGCGTAGCGCCAGTAGCTAGGGTCCTTGAGAAGGGCTTCATTGTGAAGTGCCCTACAAGTGCTGCAAAGTGATAGAAAGCTCCTTGCGTCAAGATATGGAAAGATGAGCACGAGAATATCCACGGGAAGGTCCGTCAGAGTAGTCATGACCGAAGTTGTTTGGGTTTTTGGCGTCGTCTCGCAAATGAGAGAGATAGTTTAGCTATAGCCGGATGAAGGAGACTTCCGGGAATTTTATATGGCAACCTTGAGCTGACGTCGATGATGCAGTTGGAATATGAATGCGCGTCCCGCCGAAGGAGCTCTTAGGTACCTTAGGTAAGGTAGGCAGGTACGGTCAGCCGACTAAGGTAAGTTACTTACCTTTGATTGAATCTCGGTCAAAAGCGACAGCACACGTCATTGGACTGCGTTGTGTCCTTGTCGCCTTGTATAGAGTGTACCTCCGTACCTGTGGTACCACCGTACCAGCCATTGGCGTATTATCAATCAACCGCATCTAAGAGTGGAGTAGCAGTGAGATCATCTGTCACAGTTCTTTTGCGTCGCATATTATCGTATTGCAGAGGATGCTTGGCCGTCAATTCGTATCCTGACTCATGAGCTTCTTTCTCCGCAGTCTCCGCCGAACCTCGTTGCAACGATCTAAACCGCTTCAACTTCAGTCAGCTTTCACCACCACTCAGCGAGCAACCATGAAGATCCAAAGCATTCCCATGTGGACCGGCAGCCACGACAATTATTCCTACATTGTCTCCGACGACCCATCCAAAGAAGCTGTAATTATCGATCCTGCGAACCCACCAGAAGTTCTTCCCGTTTTGAAGAAGCTAACCGACTCGGGTGACATCAAATTAACCGCAATCATCAACACTCATCACCACCGCGATCACGCCGGCGGTAATACCCAGTTGTTGAAGACGTATTCAGACACTCCTGTCATTGGAGGCAAGGACTGCGAGAAGGTCACCAAAACGCCAGCCAACAACTCCACCTGGAAGCTAGGTCAGATTACGATTAAAGCATTGCACACGCCATGCCACACTCAGGATTCCATCTGCTTTTACTTCGAGGACGGCTCTGACAGGGCAGTATTCACTGGGGATACTCTCTTCATTGGAGGTCAGTTTAGCCATATCCTGATGTACCTTTTCAACAATTCTGACGTCAAATCGTAGGATGCGGTCGATTCTTTGAAGGCAATGCAACTGAGATGGACACGGCATTGAACAAAGTGCTTGGATCTCTACCTGATGACACCAAAGTCTACGTAAGTGAATCATCTTGCAGCATTCTCTGGTCGATTCGGAATGCTAACGTTCAATTCAAGCCCGGTCATGAGTACACAAAGGGCAACTACAAATTCGCACAATCAGTCATCCAGGATGAGGCCATAATGAAGTTGGAGGAGCTGGTCACAAATAACAAGGAAACTCAAGGGAAGTCGACGATTGGTGATGAGAAGGTAACGTGCAGACTGTCACGCATAAATTTTGGGCTCGAAAACTTACTTTTTCCCAGAAATATAATGTGTTCATGAGAAATCACGTAAGTAATCTCAAAGCCGGTGTTTATATTCCTCACTGACCTTGTTTAGGACGTTGCAATCCAAAAAGCAGTTGGCTTAAGCGATCCAATTGAAGTAATGCAGAAGCTGAGAGACTTGAAAAATGGGTAGTAACTGTGACTCATCAGAAATAAAAATTCATTCCCGCCTGCGTCTCCATTCGTTGCTTGATGCTGACAAATTTCAGAGTCAAAATTTTCGTGGATACATGCACATGTAGCCACGAACGGTGATGACCAATGCATACACAAATACATGTATTCGTGCAGGGAGATAGGAAGCAAAGAGGGTAAGTACATGACCCTGCCAAGGGCGGAATGCCGGTGATACCGGAGTAATCACGTAGTTAATGCACAGCTAGACGGGTTATGCCGCATGAACAAAGGGATCGAGGATTAAGGTAAACGAGAGTTCGACGATGATGTTCGTGATTAAGACATGAGGCCTCGAATTTCTTATTGCGACACTACATAGTAGTGTTTATCTGGCTACTTGAAATTCTTTGTCACAAAGTTTCGGCTTATCGGTATGAATGCCGTTGGAACTACTTGATATTGGCAGGGAAGAGTACGTGTTGGAGATCATTTGAACTTCGATCCCACTGTGAAAACACAGTTACTATCATGCATGTTCAAAAGAGAGGTAACTAGAAGAAAAGAAAAGAGCGCAAACCCGGAGATTGCATAATCCAAAGAACGTAAGGTACCCTTAGGTACTTGATATCGAGATCCGTAAGACTAAAGCAATAGCCGCGGGAGTCTCAAACGTTGGTGTTGTGCACTCCGCACCGCATCGAGCCACAATTTTCAAATCAAAATAGGTCCCTACAATTTTGAACTTACTTAGGTCTGACTTTAGGCCGGACAGTATTCGTTGCAACTAACTAGATGATGGGGTTGTGCCGATCGGCTCGCTTCGACATAGCAGCTGCCGATTTTCCGTTTGTCGGGGCAGAATGAGGAGTTTAGCTTAAGAGTAACTGCACTTCTTATTGCATCGTAACTTAACGGTTGGTCAATGATGTTTTAGTCTTGCTTCAATTTGTCAAACCACGATGTGAAGGGGATTTCCCGTCCTTCGGTACAGTAAGTCAGTCAGTAGGAAATTAGTAGCGGTGTAGAATGTCCTTCTTATAACATTGATATCAGTCATTTTCGGCCCTTAGTGCGGATTCGCAAAAGAACGCACTGAAAAGAGCCGTGCTTCGGGAAGTCGGGTAGTAAAATGGTGCAATTGTTAACATAATCTCTCAATATCATGATGCATTCGAGGCTGCTAATCGAGGCTTCAGAGCGTTGCAGCGAGCGCCATAGGAGGGTCTGGCCCAATGAATAACACCCTGGCCGTAGTATGGTCAAGGGCCCTCGTAAGCCACCTTCCCGGCTATCGGCACACTCAATCACCTTTCTTGCGCTCCCGAACACTCCCTTCCAAGCGCCAAAGACGCTTCCTTTGCAACTTGGGTATTCCTGACCGGGAGTACGCAGGCCAAGATGAATCTTCTATGGACAAGACACTCAATGGCGTTCCTTAGCCTACATCTAGTAAACCAAGCTATCCCAAGCCGCCATGCCTTATATACCAAAGGTTTGCAGATGACTTTGCCACACTGCCGGTGGATTTTAATGCTCTCTGCCGAACAAACTTCGCGACGTCTTCTTTTCGCTACTTTCTTTGAAGTGTCTAAGTACCTCACTTCTTTTCGCATCCCTTCGTTTTCTCCGTAAGCGTTTGTGTCCCACCATGAACTCCTCAACATCTCCAGGCGAACGTGAGATCATCGACCTTGCGGTAGCTGAAGGTCACGATGCCGAAATCCCTTCCAACGAAGGGTATATTACTGCCATGGGCTTCGTGAAGAGAGTCAAGTCAAATCACTCAGCGTCACCGTCCGGGATCACGCCCTCCACCAAGTCAATGCGGGTGAAAGGCCACAAGGAAATCGACATCGAGAAAGAGTCAATATCGCGACAACATTCTGAAGCTGACGATAGTTTGGATGACGATGATGGCCGTTCTGGACTGGATCCGAACATCGTCTCATGGGACGGTGATAATGACCCACAAAAGTAACCTCTCGCAAGCCTCTTTGCTTAATGGAAGCGATCAACTCACCGTGTTTACAGTCCGATGAACTGGCCCCCATTCCGAAAATGGGGAACGATAGCTGTGGTCTCAACCTTGACTTTCCTTACACCTCTTGGATCCTCTATATTTGCGTATGTCTTTGCACTCGCCATCCACATGTCAAATGCTCAAGCTCCAATTGCAGGCCCGGTGTTCCGCAGGTCATGGCCGATTTTCATTCTAACAGCGAGCTTCTCGAAGGCTTCGTAGTTTCCGTTTATGTTCTCGGTTTCGCTTTCGGTCCACTCATCATTGCTCCAATGAGTGAGATGTGGGGACGATTGAAGCTCTACCACATCTGCTCGCTTCTGTTTCTTATATCTACAATCTTATGCGCCGTCTCGAAGACCATGGGTATGCTCATTGCATTCCGATTTATTGCAGGCAGTTTTGGAGCAGCACCTCTCGCGCTTGGTGGAGGAACCATTGCTGACCTCATCACGCGAGATCAGAGGGCTACGGCGATGTCGGTTTGGGTAATAGGTCCAAGTCTGCATATTGAACCCTGCATTCATGTGGCGAAACATGAACTAACTGCTATAAAAGCCGTTGGACCAATGTTGGGCCCCGTGGCCGGAGGCTTCATTACAGAGTCTCTCGGATGGCGCTGGAATTTTTGGATTCTCGCCATCGCCGTAAGCGGCACTCCGAGCATTATGAAATGTTGCTGACCGACTGTAGACTGGAGTATTCATGGTTATGATATGGTTTCTCATGCGTGAGACGTACGCACCTGCTATCCTCGCCGCCAAAGCCGCTCGCCTGCGTAAAGAAACTGGCAATCCGGACCTCAAGTCAGCACTTGACTCTGGACTTACTCCGAAAGATCTATTTTGGTTCTCGATCCTACGGCCTACCAAGCTACTACTTTTCAGCCCGATCCTCATTTTGATATCGATGTACATCGCTCTCATCTACTCATATATGTACATTCTTTTCACGACCATCAGCGAAATCTTCGAGGCTCAGTACCACTTCCGTAGCGACCTTGTCGGTCTCTCTTATTTGGGTATCGGCCTCAGCTCTTTCCTAGGCCAGTTCATCTACGCGCACTCTGCCAACCGTTCATATCGTCGCCACATGGAGAACGGCGGCTTCAAGCCGGAACATCAACTCGAATTCATGGCATATGGCGCCTTTATCGTACCAATCGGTTTGTTCTGGTATGGATGGGCTGTCGAAGCCAAGGTCCATTGGATAAGTCCGATCATGGCAACCGCCGTATACGGCATCGGCATGCTACTCATCTTTATGCCGGCAAGCACGTACCTCATCGATGTATTTACAAAACACGCGGCCAGCGCCATGGCTGCAAATACTGTGCTCAGGAGTGTTGTGGCAGCTATTTTACCTCTTGCAGGCACGTCACTGTACCGCACGTTGGGATATGGCTGGGGAAACTCGCTGCTCGGTTTCATAAGTTTGATCATGATACCCATTCCATTCTTATTCTTTAGATATGGTGAGTACTTGCGTACGAGGTTCGCTGTCAAGCTATAGATACAGACGAACACCGGAGACGTCCAGACACGAAAAAGCATAGCGTGAAGGAGTTGCACTGCTGTGGAGTTATAAATTGGTCAATCCATTGGTAATGTATGGAACTGAGGCATATTATAGGTACGTAGGTTACATGTAGAAAACACATAGATTGATAGATTGCGCGTAGAATGGCGACCAGCTTTCACATCCTATCGTACGAGAAGAGAAGCCTCAACTCACAAGTACTTGGTGTTCTCGGCTGCGGCATCCAGACCCTGGATCAATGTTGTCAACTCGTATTCTCCGATACCCCGTCATGTCCCGAGGTGTCTTAAAATTGACAAATGCATACGTTACCTACCTAGAAACGTTGAATTCAACGCGAATGCACACCGCCACCTACGCCACATTCCGTAATTTCTCACATTAAACAAAAATCAACACAGATAAAGGAGGTGCTCGGGCGTGATCCACCGCACTTCTCCAGATTTGTTTGCCTACCTTAAAACCCTCAATTGCTCATATCTCCCACAATCTGCTTGTTATTCCGAGCATGGCACAAGTGAATGGCTTCAATAGCTACGTGAGCGGAGTCAGCAGTCACGTAAAGCCAGGCAACGGCCACGTAAATGGGGTCAATGGCAAGTTGAATGGCGTGAACGACTACGTGAATGGATTTAATGGTGTTCCGGAAGAGAAGGGAGCGAAACTATGGGAACACCCGGACCCTCAATCCACCCCAATGTTCGAATTCATGCAATATCTCAATGTTAATGATCGCCTTGCTTTGAAAACGTATGACGAGTTGTATCGCTGGAGTGTAGATAACATCCCGGAATTCTGGGAAGCGGTCTGGAAATTCACCAAAGTCAAGGTGTCCAAGAATTATACAAAAGTTCTCGACCGAGATGCACCAATGTTTCCACCGCCGGAGTTCTTCGAAGGCGCAAGACTGAACTTCGCAGAGAATCTTTTGTTTCCAGCCGAAATCGATGAGTCTCAACCCGCCATTATTGCCGCTACGGAGATTGATCGTGAAACTATTTCATGGAAGGATCTTCGGAACCGTGTCAAAGAGTGTCAAGAAGCTATGAAAGCTATTGGACTTAAGATTGGAGACCGAGTCGCTGGATACGTCGCGAATCATGCCAATGCAGTAGTTGTCAGTCTGGCGGCGATATCTCTCGGAGCAATTTGGACAGGAGTTAGTCCTGACACAGGTATTCATGCAGTTCTTGAGCGACTGCAGCAGATCGAACCCATCTTGCTCTTCGCCGACAATGCATCATACTACAACGGCAAGAGTCATCCTACTATATCCAAGGTCGCTGAGATCGCAGACGCCTTGCCAAGCTTGCAGGCGATTGTCATCCTCAACACAGTCTCTGCCGTCTCTGCGAATACGTCTACAATCAAGCTCGCACATGGACAAGCGTACACGTACAGCCAATTCGTCCAGTCTCATCCTGATGTCGAAAGCGACACATTATACTTCGAACAGCTTCCTCCCAATCATCCAGTTTACATTCTCTATAGCAGTGGCACTACAGGTGCCCCCAAATGCATCGTTCATGGTGCAGTCGGCACGTTACTCCAACATAAGAAGGAACATTCAATCCACTGCTCTATTAAGCCGGGAAGCCGACTTTTCTACTTCACCACATGTACATGGATGATGTGGCATTGGCTAGTGTCTGGACTTGCTTCAGGTGCGACATTGGTGCTATATGATGGATCTCCGTTCCGCTATCGATCACAATCAGAACCATTTGAATCGCTACCAGATGATATGGCCATGCCCAGGCTCATCGACGAACTCAGCATTACTCATTTCGGGACCTCAGCTAAATATCTATCTGTTCTTGAGCAGAAATCCATACATCCTCTCAAATCTGGCTTGCACTTGAAAACGGTAGAAGCGGTCTACTCCACCGGTTCCCCTCTAGCGCCTTCCACCTTCCGTTACGTATACGACGCATTCCCGCCTACCATCAATCTCGGCTCAATCACAGGCGGTACTGACATTATATCACTCTTTGGAGCTCCTACACCTCTCACACCTGTCTACGCTGGCGAAATCCAGAAGCTAGGACTCGGCATGGATGTGCGGGCGTGGGACTACGAAGGCAAAGACGTCACGACCACGGGCGAGGCCGGTGACCTCGTCTGCACAAAGCCATTCCCATGCCAGCCCGTCTTCTTCTGGAGAGGAGAAAAGGGCATGGCCAAGTACAAATCCAGCTATTTCGAACGGTTCCCAGGCGTTTGGCATCACGGCGATTTCATCAAGTTCAACCCGAAAACTGGCGGCCTCATTATGCTCGGAAGAAGCGATGGCATTTTGAAGCCTGCTGGCGTCAGATTTGGCAGCGCGGAGATTTATAATGTGCTTCTGAAACACTTTCCCGAGGACTTCGCAGATGCACTGTGCATTGGTCGACGGCGAGAGAGCGATGCCGACGAGACTGTCGTGCTCTTTGTGAAGATGGCGGATGGTAAGACGTTCAATAGTGGACTTGTGCAAGACATCAAGGTGGTAATTCGGAAAGAGCTGAGTGCTCGGCACGTTCCAGGGATTATCGATGAGTGTCTAGAGATTCCGATGACAAGCAACGGAAAGAAGTGAGTTCTTGGCTTCCATCAACAAATTTTGCTGCTAACCCGTGATTTAAGGGTTGAAACTGCTGTGAAGCAAATCCTCTGCGGTTTGAATGTCAAGACTGGCGCGAGCGTGTCGAATGCGGAATGCCTTAATTGGTACAAGGAATGGGCCAGCCGCAATACCTAATGTATAATTACTAGAGAGATATACTCTCAACCTTCATCCGAACTACTGTTCCTTCGCCGTTCAACCTCGCCTCGGCCACCCTTCCACCGCTCTGCGCTCCTCCTCCTGTAGCTCTCCATTCCACCCTGATGTGTACGGTTTCTATCCGACTCGACTTCCTTCTCATCTACCTTCGTCTCGCTATCACTCTCATGCGCATCCATCCAGGCTTGTAACATTTCTTCGACCTTCGGCTCCCACTCGTTCTCTCCTTTCTCCAAGTCGTTATACTCTAGCACGTTCTCACCGAGCGCGAATTGCGCCTGACGTGTTCGAACGAGAGCGGCCATCAGACCGAGAGAGCCCACAGCGGCACCAAGATCATGGCAGAATGACCGAACATAGAAACCACTCGAGACGGTCATACGGATTCTAGCTCCTGGCGGCGGCGTAGTCAACAGCTGTGGAGAACTTGTAACGATGTCCTTTGTAGAGACCTTTTCGGCGTCTGCATCAACAAAAGACGAAGTTTCCAATGGTTGTTCTGGCAGGCCACCAACTGAAGACGGCTTGGACTTCTTCGGTGAAAGTGGATCTGGATGTGGATTTAGGTCTTTGTCCTTATCTTCGCGTTTGCGTTTGAGCGAGTTGTTCTCGCCACCATGGGTCTTTGTGTAATTTGAGTCCTCGGAGTCGAGATGGAGTAGCTTCTCTGCTGCCACTTTCTCCTCCTCTGGCGCTTCAACGTCCGGTATCTTGAATTCATGTTGTCCAGGTTCCAACCACTCTACAAGCTCCATTTTCTCAACGGTGAGAGGTCTCGGCTTCATCTCAGGTATATCGCCGCCTTCCCTTGCATATTCATACATTCTCTTGCCTTTGACTCTAAGCGCCGAAAATATCGGAGGAATCTGCATGATCTGGCCTCTGAACTTTCCGAGTGCTTGCTCAACCTTTTCCTTGGTGACACCCTCTGCGCTCTTCCTCCCAACGACCTTGCCCAGAGTGTCATATGTGTCCGTAGCTGCACCAAACAGTACCACGCACTCATACTCTTTTTTACACTCTAAAAATATACTCAGACTCTTTGTGCCGGTTCCCACACCCACGATGAGTACTCCCGTGGCCATTGGATCCAGTGTACCGCCGTGGCCGAGCTTAACCTGCACAGGTGCTTTATTTTTTCGCTTTCGCCACCCATGCTGGTTGTGCTTGTCTCTATGATCGGGTTTTCTGAGCTCGCGTTCCGCGGCAAGCAGAGGCGCAAAGAGTCTCGAGGAATTGAAGTGTGATTGCAGGTGTCGCAAGCATTCGGCGGAGGAGATTGATGGAGGCTTATTGATGGCTTTTGACAGTTAGCCGCAACGTAACTCATAGATTGGTTCGCAAAATTACCGAAGACGCCTTCGAGGACGGGACTTTGAGAAGCCATAAGAGAGTAATGCAGATGTCGACGCTGAGGTAGCCAGAACAAGCCGGCAAGAGATTTTATGTGGCTGCAGAAGCCATTGAGGAGCATAAAGCTGAGATAGCTCCTCAGCGAAGCTTGGAGAAGGTTTAGAAGATATGATTGCGGTAGATCTTGATCGGTATCTCACTTCTATCCTTTGGTCATACTAACAGACATATGCCTGTGCAATTGCAATGACGGCGAAAAGTTGAAGGTGTCGAAGTCACGTGTAGATGTGGTTTATGTTTATTAGAACGAATATCTAGAAGCTCTTGGCTCTCTGTAGGGCTGATATGACGAACGACATGGGTTTCATCATAGCTCTAGATTCTGAGAAGGCCGTGATTTCTCCCGTGTAGCGTACGGTACCTTTTAGCCGCGGGTCACGCTTCGGAACCGGGCTCTTAAAACACTGGCACCAGAGAAGTAGAAATATAAATTCACAACCCGCTGGAGGCTTTGAAGACCCTTCTGCACCAACGTTTCCGCCTGAAGTCTATATTCCTATCATTTCCAATCTCGACTCGCCAGCTTGCTAAATCAACATGCCGTCGCCAATCGAACCTTCAGAAGCACCACGTGTACGGAGTACCTTCATGGCATCTGCTGACATCATCCCCGGCTGCTCAGATCGGCTGAACGGTCCTTTAGAATAGGGACTGAAGCGGGGAGATGACATTTAAATGGTTCTTCTCCAACCAGATGAGTGAAAGCCCGCGAAAAGACGTTGAAACCGGAAAACAGTCTAGAAATGGTGATGGGGAGTCTTAGAAAGAAGTTCTTTAAATTGAATGGACTTCTATTTTACCATCTTATGGTCAATAAAGAGCTTTGGAGATGGCGGTGATGGCTTAAAGTTGGTGGTTGTTCCTGCACCACTGTAACAAGAACAAAACGCACGACTGCCCTACGGAAGGGCTGAGATGTCTCGCCGACGGCACTCCACGGGCGATCTAAGGGTCTAGAACGAAATTGAGCAGTCATGGCCAAAGAATTCGAATAGTCTTGCTTTTCCTGGGACTTAGAACAGGCCTCCTTCCCGTGACACAGGTACGAGGCAGACTCCACACAGCGGACAGAAGTAGCAGATTCAGCGCGGCTTGTGACGGACAATGACAGCAGAGAATTGAAAGCTGCAGTGTCATGATCAAGCCTGTGATGCGTAGCAAGAGGTATGCGCCTGTTGATAGGTGACAGAATGCAAGGCCGAATATGCTTTCGCTTCGAGCTGAACGAGTTCAAGTGACCGAACAGCCTGATTGGACTTCAGAGTCAGCTCCGGAAACCTTCTCACATCACACCATAACACCACAAGTGGGGAATTCGAAAATGTCTCGTCTGAAGCCGTCAATTTAAAGGATCCTTCTCTCTGTGGGTTCTTTCTTTCTTGTCAAATCTCAATCTCTGACTGAACAACGTGCATCTACCTAAGAACACTCGATAAGACAAAGCATTTGAAGTAAGCAATTTTATCTCTTATCTAAATGTACGGAATGCATCTTCACCATAGCAATGTTCCATTGTTAATCTGCTGGCATTGAGTGGACGTGTCAAGGCCAAGAGCAAGTTCAATGAAGATTCAAATTACTTATCCGTTTCTTCTCACATTTTGACCCCTTTCTCTAACCCATTCAATAAGCAGATATACGACGAATCATCTTTAGAAATGGCATCACCAATCGTCGACTATTTCTTCTCTGGTGAGCGATACATTATCGTCAAACGTGAGGAAACCGGCCCTGGGAAAGTGGTTTCAGGACCTAACCCGATTTCTGACTGGCAATGGCCCAACGGATTTGGAGCCACTGGCATTGATGCTGCACTGTACAGCGGCTCAGTATGTTACTTCTTCAAGGGTCCTGAATACATCCAAGTAACCCGAGGAATCAACGGCTTCTTCTTGACGGGACGGGGTGGCAAGCCTGAAATTGAAGGTCCATATCCTATCTCGAAATGGGGTTGGCCCGATGGTTTTGGCAAAAATGGCATCGATGCCGCGTTGTGGAGCGGCACTGTCACTTACTTCTTCAGCGGTGATGAATATATCCGCGTCACTCGAAAGACAGACACCGATCCAGGCACTACTGATGCGGACTATCCAAGGACTATCTATGGCGGCTGGGGATGGGACAACGTCTTCAACCAGGGCGTTAAAGGTGCACTACCCAGCGGTTCACGCTGCTACTTCTTCCACGGAAAGCAGTACATCCGTGTTAGCCGCGGTTTCGAATTGGGCGGATTCATCGACCCGGGTTACCCTGCGAACATTTCACCCAACTGGGGCTGGGGCGACTTCGGCGCAAATGGCATTGATGCTGCGCTCTACAGTGGCGGTCCTTTGGTTGCTCCTGGTAGCCTTGCGCTCAGCAGTCGCTTCAACTACGTACTCACGGCCGGCGGTAAAAATATCACTGGCTTGGTGGTGACGATCCGCATTGACAACGACGTCGTCACTCCGACCACTGATAATGGCTTCAGTTTCCAGCTCAACTGCTCCTCGCCATCCTCCAGCGATGGCAATGGCGAGACCATCGTTCAGCAGTATATGCTTGATAATCACCCGAATGATACAGCGATCTTTGGCTGGATCAACTTCTGGGGCTTCAAGAACGGTGCATGGGCCGAGACATACGCCGCGAACACGAATGGATCTTTTATCTTGCCAGCGGATAACACAATCAAAGCTGGCTCAGTCTTCACAATTGCTCCCGTGTTTGACAAGACCACTGATGATGTAACGGCTTGCAATTGGACCTACACCGACCCACAAGGCACCACCCAAACCAAGTCCATCACCCTTACCGGTGCAAGCATTGCGCCCATCGCGGCCATCACCCTGGACATTGGCGGCTCGAATGATGGGACCATGGCAACTTTCACGTCCGGCCAAGGTACGATCACTTATACGGCGTCAGTCCCGTTGACGGCTCAAACGTCAGGCATGAGTGGGCAAACGCTTGAGAAGAGTAACATGGTGTATGAGCAATTGCCTCCCGCGGTCAATGTGTCGCAGCTATTCGGTACTGCTCCGGTAGGATGGGTAAATCCGGATGCCAGCGGTGATGTGACGACTAACAGAGCCTTGAAAAGAGAGAAATCTGTGCGCTCCTAGATGTTCATTCTAGACATCAGGACTCGGGCTACCATGAGCCTGGGATGCTGTTACAGTTGGCTACCTTGGGAATTGACGGACGATCTTTCACCATACAGGTACGGACAACGGTCTTTACTAACAAAATTATATATAAAAAGATTGTAGTTGAGGGTATAGAGTACGATGTAAACCGCGCTTATCCACTCTACACTAGTTTTCCAGTGACTCGCAGCTGTTATTCCACATGTCCTGTGCACCACCTTCGAGCTCGAGAGCCAGACCAAAATTCTTCCGTGTCCGGCTGGCTCCTGTTTGTTCCTTAAGCACATATCACCTGCGTGCTATCCTATGGCGAGCGGTCTCATCTGTACACATAGTGGCACTCGTATCTGCTCTCTTGAGCCACGTAGCAGTCTCTTCAGCTAGGATGTCCTCTTGCCGGCTAAACAGACCCTTTACATGCTGCTACCTGACTCGTTTATTTGCTTCATAATCATAGATCACCGTTGAAGGACAAGTACACGTGTGAAAGGTCATCTTTGCGCTCGAAGAAGTCCGTTATCTATACATGGAGTCATCGATGCAGTCCAGTTGCTATTCGTATAATTCGCCCTGTAATGTTGAGCGAGCGTGAGCGCGTTCGCAGCATTTTCCATCATGATATGCCTGTGAGGTGCGCGTACTAACCGCCAGTTGCTTAACGCCACTGGTAGTAGGCCTGGTAGTGAGTTATGAAGTCTGAACGCCAGATCGCAGCCACGATGGCAGCTTAGCCGCAGAAATGGAAAGCCACACCAAACCACCAAGCGAACACGCACCCACCTCCCAGCAGCCACGGCATCACGGCGCCGGCGAGCCACACCTCTCACAGATGTCGGCCCTCCCACCAGTCCTAACAACGACCCTAAACCTGCGGCCACCGCACTTCGCACACGTCCTCTCCGGCCGCCGCTCCTCCTCCCGCGCCGACGCATCGCCACCCTCAGAGCTCAGCATGCTCACAGCGCTCTCCTTGCGGGCCTCGAGGCTAGGCCGACGCGCGTGCACCGCAAGCGCAGCCTGCGCGCCCGACGCCGCCGCCGCCGGGTACGCAGCCGCGTTCCAGAACATGAAGCTGCGGCCGCCCTGCAGCCACAGCGGGTTGTCGACCGCAGCGGCGGCGGAACCGACATCGGCGGCGGCGGTGGTGGTGCTCTGCGGCGCGACGGTGGAGGGCGCGGGACCCTCGGCGTCGTCGGAGTCGGAGTCGGCGTCGGAGTCGGGCGAGCGGCGTGGCGGCGGCGCGGTGGCGGGGCCGGCGAGCGCCTCGGGCGAGGTGGTCAGCGTGAGGGCGGGCAGCGCGGCGAGGTCGGGCGGCGCAGCAGGCTTGCGGGAGAGCGAGGCGGCGGTCTTGCGCGGCGACGAGGAGCGGTTGCGGTGGCGGGGCGGGGCGGCGCTGGCGGAGGAGGCGGCGCTGCTCTGGCGGGCGGCGGGGCTGGCGCGCGCGTCGGTGAGGCTGGCCGTCGAGCTGGACACGCCCTGGCGCCACGAGAGGATGCGCTCGCCTGCCGGCTGCGTGCTGATCGAGGCTTGGCTGTCGGTGCGGCGCCGGCTGGGTGCGCCGAGGGGCCCGCTGCCGCCGCTGCCGCGCGAGTGGATGCTCATGGCTCGTGCCATGTACGCGGCTGATGGCTTCTTCGCGTTCTGGCCTTTGCCGCTCCACATCGATGACGTCTCCCAGAGGTCGCTCGCGTGTCGTGCTCTCGCACGGAATGCGCAGTCTTGCCGGTATACACGGATCGCGCCGTTACATGAGGCGGTCACGATGATATTACCGTTTGGATGAGCACTGCGAGTTTTGTACGCGTTGCTCTCAGGCGCCTTCTTAGGAACACTGTCGAGCTTCGGCGTCTGACTTGGATGTTTTGGCGTAGTTAGAGAACCAGGACCACTGCCGCTGTGACCGCTGCCATGACCGCCGTCGTTAATGCTGCCACTCTCCGTCGCCGGCCGTGATGAATGCACTGACTCGCTACGGCTCATGAGCGTCACTGGTGGTGGATTGCACAAATCGTAGATCGGATCTTCGCTCTTGGCTAGTAACTGCTTCGCCGTCGTCGGTGCAAACAGAACCGCGGTTGTTTTCGCGCTACTAGCTTCGAAGTACTCTACAGGTCGCAGATTCGGCTTGTCCCTGCTAACCGGTGGCTTATCCAAACTCCAGATGTATGCTCCTCTATCCTCGCTCCCTGAGACGACATAGCGTCTGTCATCAGTTGCAGATGCGCGGATGGACAGCTCTTCAGCTTCGTGGCCTTTGAACTTAGAGTCGAGAAGCTGCGAACGGAAGTTGTACAGGCGAATTCGCGAGTCAGCCGAAGACATGAGCAGTTTCGTGTTGGAACTAGACGAGTCTTGCGAGCCGGAGAAGGAAATAGATTGAATGCTGCAGATTTTGCTCCCGCGAGCGTTTTTACCGTGCGAAGACCGCACAAGTAGTTGATTTACCGGCTTGAGACCTGGCACTTCGAAGGTATGGCAAACACCCGAAATGGTTCCCGCCAACGCCGTCTTGCCGTCTGGTGTAAATGAAACGGCAGTGATCACTTCTGGAAGCTGTGCTGTAAATGGACAATTCTTATCTGGTATCGACCATAAGCGCAGCTTTGAATCGCGACAACCAGCAAGGAAGAAGCGGTCGTCACGTGGATGGAATTTCAGGGAGAGAACAGGTTCATTGTGTTTGAAGACACAGAGGCATTCCGGCCTGGAAGGGTGCCATAATCGTACAGATTTGTCCAAAGACGACGACAGCAGAAAACTGTTCTACTCAAGCGGTCAGCACGGAGAGAAAATGGGTTCAATTGGAGGAATGACGACGAATCACGCACCTTACTCCAATTCAGATCCATTACCGCAGCTTCGTGACCGGTATACTCTCTGAACACTTTTCTCTGAAAGACAGGAGCCCTTAGCCGTTGTGCATTTTCGTTTCCATTTGCCTCATCTTCTTCCTCCTTTTCGTAAGTTCTTCGTTCCTCAGGAGTAGAGAGAACGGTCCATACGCTGATGACTTTGTCCTGACCTCCAGCAGCGAGATATTTTCCGTCCATACTGAACTCGAGCGCCCAAATGGCATTGGGATGGGCGCCATTGGACACATGTACGGCGCCTTTTGTTTTCTCGACATCAACACTATCACGTTTCCGCTTCAAGGCAGGACGTAATTCTTGAGCCAGGAATAGCCGATCGAACTCTCGCTCTTTCTTATATTTGGCGCGGACTTTGATGTAGTTTGGCGGATGAGGGTATCGTGGATTGAAACCAATGTTGTCTCCGGTGTAGGAGAAGAGCTGTGCGTCCATGCCCTCAGGGCGTTGATCGGTGGCTTCGGATTCATCTTCAAGATCTTCGGAGGAACGTGTCTTGCTTTTGTTGTTTGGGAGTAGTCGGCTCAGGAACGAGACGCCTTTGGGCCTGCTGAAAATGCGGCTGATGTTAGCGACATGACTACCAGAGAGGGTCTAAGTTGGCCAAAGAGCTCGTATACAGTGCCAAATGGGAACAATTGCCACGACTACGGCATCAGTGCGAAGAGCTAAGCAATTTTTGCAAGCATGGGTTGAACGGGAGGGAATCGCGAGGAGGGCTTACTTCTTCTCTTTGGTGCTCGCTTCGTCGCTTCTCCAGCCGTCAGGCTGAATCCTCGTCGTTCCGGCGACATCCGGGCCCGGGAGATTAGGTGAGCCGATGGATTTTTCGGTAGACGAGCGATATTTATGGTCGACTTTGTCGGTAATAGTGCGGGTCCGTTTGGTGAGGAGCTGTCGAGCGCACAGGAAGATCAATCACGCGTGTCCTGCAACGACGGTTTAGCGGGTAGGGGCATGTGCGAACCTGAGATCGAGGCTTGTTCTCCTTGTCCGCTTCGCCGGCGCCGGTGTTTGCTAGGCTGCTGCTTTGCGCCGGCGAAGCTGCAGTCTGATTGCTCTGCGTGCGACGCATGTTGAGAAAGCTCTCTTGCTGCTTGCTTGTCGCGTGGGTGCGCGCTGTGTATTAACTGCCGTCAACATCCGCACAATCTCCACTCAAGATGCCATTGGTGGGGTTTATTGGAAGCATTACACACGTTCACGGCTTTCGCCTTCCCATAGCGCCGACTCGGACCTGCTCGTCTCTACGCGAAAGGCAAGCGACGAAGGAAAGGAGATGGGCGGCGAGTCCGGTGAGGGATTGGCGTGATTGACGGAAGAGGGAGCTTCTGTAGAGAGAGAGGACATTTAATAGCTGCTGAGTCTGCGTGTGTCTGCTCACCCGGCGCAGTGCGGGATGAGGTCATGGGGGATGGAAGCCACTATCGTAAGTCCGCAGTACAGTAGTTTCCAGCAGCTTAGAACCGCTCGTACCTGATACTTGGGGAGATATTGGGTTGCGCATCGGTGGCTTGAAAAGAAAGGAAGTTTGAACATCCCTCCAGCGACCGGGTTGGTCTCATTCATGAATCAGAATCAGGCGTACTGCTCCGCACCTCACTTGGAACATTGGCAACTGGTGGAACCGAAAACCATCTTCTCTCGCCTGCGGTTATAATAACTCATGATTACTACTGTACGTTTGCTCTCAACGGCCCTGTGGCGTCCGAACCGTTGTTACTGCCCTTCTCCCGACCCCCACGCGAGCCAGCGCCTCTCTTAAATCACCGAAGATCCTTCCACCCGAATGTGGAAAGTGATGGATTTCACGTCAAATGGAGGATAAAATGAGCTTATGAAAGCCTCCTTTTTCTGTTTGTAGTGGCTGAAACTATCGGTATCCGTGAATAATTGCTTGCAGTCAACCGCGCAGAAGTACCTACTGTACATAAAACGAACAGCACCGACTAACGCAATCCCAATTACAGAGGAATCAACACCTCAAACGTAGCAGAGACTGCCAGAATGAAGAAGAGTTGTCTTCAGAATAGGGTCTCATGCCGCTAACAAGCCGATATGACACCACGGATTTTGATTCCCGGTGGCGTTTGACTACTCCGCAAACTGACTCCACTCTACATTACTCCTATAGTCTTGGTAAAGATATAAAGACTTTTGAAAAGTAATCCATAGACAATGATTCTCTGGACCCTTATGTTCGAACCGTGGCACTAAGGCATCTCAAGATGTCGAGCCATCGCATTTATACATCTCCATATCCTGATGTACATGTTCCGACAAATATTTCCGTCTCTTCTTATCTTACTCAGTCAAATCCGGATGATGTGCCTCCCGAAAAAACAATCCTCAGTGATTTCGATACTTCTGGCCGGAGCATATCCTACGGCGAACTACGTCGGGACGCAGCACGTGGTGCTTTCTGGCTCAAAGCTGCCTTTGGTCTGAAGCCTGGAGATGTTGTTTGCATCTATGGAACCAATTCCGTGTCATGGGTTCTGCTGGCTCATTCGACAATATGGGCTGGTGGCTATTTCAGTGCAATCAATCCCCTAACTACAAAGTATGAGCTACCTCATTACTTTGGCGTCTCCGCACCTGCAGTCATCGCCGTCGATGTGGAACTTGTATCCAACGTGGAATTCGCCTTGGAGCAGATGAAGCTAAGCAAGGTTCCCAAAGTCGTGGTCCTGTCAAAGCTTGGTAACCCAGCCAGACATAGTAGCTTCCCTCAGTTTCCCGAGGATGCACTCTCCGAGGCCACCGAAGCAATTGCACCGTATAATTTAGGAGGACGCGATAATAGAACCGTAACGGCGGCGATGTGCTTCAGCTCCGGCACATCTGGCAAGCCAAAGGGAGTCCTACTCTCTCACCACGCCATCATCGCATATCTCCTGACATGTCGAGCAACAAATCCATTCCTCTACAACGCTCACATACGAGAGGTCTTCTTCCCCCCATTTGCACACATCTACGGAATAATCTCCGCCGTTTTCGCTCCATCATACGTCGGGAGCCACGTCGTGGCCATGCCAGAATTCGACTTCGAGAAGTACCTGCAAGGGTGCGCGCGCATCCAAGCCACGATCCTACGGCTGGTCCCATCGACGGCCATCCGCCTCACCAAGGACCCGCTCGCGCAGGCGCTGGACCTGTCAGCGGTACAGACGATCATGTGCTCGGGGGCGGCGCTCTCCGCCGAGACAACAAAGGACCTGCAGGCGCGGCTGCAGCCCGGCGCGCACGTGCTGAACGGCTACGGCATGAGCGAGCTGACGATCACGATGCTGCGCGAGGCCGCGGCGGCGCGCAAGCCCGGCAGCGTGGGCAAGCCGGCGGCGGGCGTGGCCATCCGCGTCGTCGACGCCGCGCGCAACGACGTGCCACCCGGTGCCGACGGCGAGTGCCTCGTGCGCGGCCCGACCATGTTCACCGGCTACAAGGACAACGCTGCTGAGACGGCGGCTTCATTCCATGACGGCTGGTTCTGCACCGGCGATGTCGTGCGGGTGGACGACGACGGTTACCTCTACCTTACCGGCCGCATGAAGGAGCTCATCAAGGTCAAGGGTAACCAAGTTGCGCCGGCCGAGCTCGAGGCCGTGCTGCTCGAGCACCCGCTCGTCGCGGATGCGGGCGTGTGCGGCTTGCCGGATGAGAGAGACGGCGAGATTCCCATCGGTGCTGTGACGCTGGCCGAGTCGGTCAGCGAAAAGGATCGACCCGATGCTTTGCGAGAAGTGCGAGCTTTCTTTGATGCAAGAGTTGCACCGTATAAGCGGCTGAGAGGTGGACTGTTCCATGTAGACGTGCTGCCGAAAGGTGTGACGGGAAAGCTCGTACGGAGAGAGATCTTGTCCACGATCGATAGAGCTAGGAAACTCACACCGCGTCTATAAACTCTGGCGATTTGCGTAACGACGATGGCATTCTTCCATTAGAGCGATTTACCATCGTTGACAGAATCGCCATCTAACACTCTGATTGCATCTTTACTCTTGCAAGCTCGTTTAGAGACGGACAGCAAGAGAGACTCCGTCCAGAGGGTTAATAGTTTGAAATGAATAGCATACTGAGAGCACCTACAATTTGTGTAGCAGTGTAATATTCATGATTAGCTGCAGCTTCGTTGTTACCTACAAAGCATACCTTGGCTCAAATTCTCCAAGGCGGTCGAGCGACCGGTTGTGACCAGGACAACCGACCTCTCATCACCACCACCAGTGTCTTTGTTCACACGTAGGTACATGGTAGTTTTACTCAGCCGCGAGCGTATCCTCACATTATCAGCGCTCGTCAAATCCCTCAAGTTGTTCTCTATGCCATCTGCGTCTTGCGGAACATTGCTCAGTGCCGTCTTCGCCGCAAAGTCAATCAGCGGATAACCCGAGACAACAGGACTGGCCTTTCTCTTCAATATTATTACGAGTATGACAGTCCAGGATATGAGTAAAGCGCCTAGTTCCAGTCCAATGTAGGTATAGAACATGCTAGAGTTGATTGCAATCTTACTGTGCGGTCGTGCAAGGGACGCGGTTGTCGTAAACTCGGGTGGAAGGTTGGGTAACATAGAGGTGGGAGATTTTTGAACTTGTACATTGCCATAATTTGAAACGCTGAAGAACCACATCGGGACGACTATCATAGACTGAAATGCAACGATAAGGTCTTTAGACCATTGAAAATTGGCGAGCTGTAGACGATCGTCCCAAAAGATAGTGATGAATGCCGAGTCAGGAGGAATGCCCGCTGCAGTGTAATCCAGGAGCCACTTAATCGCTTGACGAAGTGTTGCAATGTCCGTGTCAGTAACTTGAGAAGGTGGTCCTATTTCGTTTACCGAAAGAATGGAGTAATTTGAACGGGCATTGATTGTTGATGCTTGTCGGGTATAAATGGACAGAGTAGCAGATATGTTGAGGACCTGTCCTTCATTTAAGCACTGATTTTCCGCGTTCGTTCCATTCGTACAGATGTTAAGCACTTGTCATGGTGTTAGGTGCGAGCATATCTTTATATGCTGGCTGAAGGCCTTACTAATGATGATGGACCCAGGATATGCATTGCTCTCGGCAATGCAGACTTGGACTGCGAGGATATACTCTTGACCTCCTCCAATAACATCACAGTCACTTTGTTGGAAACCATCAGAGCTATCGATGCTGTTGAGAAATTCGTATTGTACTGCTGGAGCATTCCATATCGCGACGACAGGTGACTCTGGCCAACCTCCGGGTGGCCACGGACTGCAGCCATCCAAGCATCCCGGTAGTAGATATGAGTTACACGCTGACTGGTTGAGGCATGAGATAGGTTGACCCTGGATTACCAGCTCAGTATTCACAACGCCGTTGTAGAGATATGAGTATAGGCCATATGGAACTCCATTACCAGCTGCTTTGAGAAAAGGTTGCACCAATGACGCATTGAAGGCGCCAACTCCAGCGGTGAGTGGGTATGAGGCATCAGGGAGGTAAACAATATCGGGAGTAGTTTGAACTGATAGTTGGATTAGCGCTGGGTGATCCGTGACAGTGGAATGCTTACAGAATAAGACGAATCCGGAAGCCCAAACAGTGCCAACCATTACCAATCTATCCGTTGCATGTGAGTATGATTTCGTAGTGAGTAATTATGGTCTTCAAACCTGAAAATGGCCCATAATCGGTCTGATACTCCGCCTCTTTTGTCGAAAGCAACTCCAGCGACTCCTAGCAAACTTGTCGTTGGTGACAAGGTAAGAAAACTCAGGACGCGCATTCCGCTCCTTCCACTAAGTAGACTCCATTCGATCACCTCAAAGGTCTGGTTGATCATGAAGCCAGTTAGGACTGATGTCACCTCTTGTAGTGCACGTAGAGTTCCAAGCGTATTTCCCAGTGAGAGATGTAGAGCTTTCTCCATCGCATTTGCCCGATCCATGGAAAAGGTGGCACGCGCAAACCATGCTGTGAATGCAAATGATACAGAAGCGAGAAGAGTCCAGAGAAGAGTTTTCCAGTGTCTGTTGAATGCGCTTTTGATTTCATTGGTTTGGCCAGAGCGATACGATTTCAGAGAGCTTCGATTGCTTGAGCGTGACTTCCTATCTAGAGGCGGTTCAGTAAGAAGAGAATGCTGCTCAGAACTTAAAGCGGGTGGCGCATAGCCAGGCAATGCATAGGTTTGTAATTGTTCATAGGTGGGAAGGTTGGGGTACGAGTAGTGAAAACTCATGATTCAGCGGGTCTGTACCCTCTCAAGCAGACTTTCACGCACTTGAAGTTGAAAAACTAAGAGATGAAGGACGGTGGATTAAAGAAGATGCAACATTTCAAAGGCCTATCTTAAGCCATCGGAGCGGTTCACGATGCCAGCAACGCCTCTCGGCAACCGATCCCAGATTCAGAAATCCAGCATGGTGCCAGCACTTGCTTTTGCTCTTGGCTCCTAAAAGCCACCTCGAGGTCGACCGAAGTTCGAGGCTGTGCCGAAGGAGGTGTGTAGAGTATGATTGGGTTGGAAAGCCTGCATCTTCGCTACAATCAGCAAAGCCACTCGTATGATCTGAGTTTCTTCCTCAGCTTTGGGCGGCACACTAAAGGCAAAAGTAGGCAAAGAGCCACCATGCCAAAATGCCAAGAGAAGTGCCGCCACTTCTGGAATCAACCTTTCTTTTCGGACTGACGGTGGCACCACCGTGAAGGAAAGACGTGCGGCTGAAGGCACGGATAGACCAATAGAACCATCGACGCATTGCTTTTTCCTCACCTTTTGGAGGTTCAATAAGCGGCCAAGGCGGAACGGGAGCTCTAGCCATCTCATGACTGTTCTCGACCGCTCCCATTGGAGGTAATGCTTTTTTTCGCTTGCAACTAGACCTGTCGGCGAAGCTTCTGTCACACATACAACTCAGTCTAGCCTGGGACAGCTCTTTCACATCCCGCATTTTCATGATGCAAAGAAGCACGGAAACGCTTTGGTGGCTGCATCTCGCAGACAATTGTGAACTATTGCTGAGCTGTCATGCCGTCATGTAGGTATGCGATGGTCTATCGCGCGCGCCTGTCGAAAGCTCCTCTGATGATATTTAGTATAGCTCAGCCTCGCCTCCTCGTGGAGAGAGCTTGCCCGTCCTCAGGTATACCACTGAGTGTCGTATCGGCTTGAGCTGCAAACTACTGTTACTTCTTTTATCTTTGATCTTTGAAAGAAAGTAATTCGAGAATAGGAACAATGCTTATACTCAGCTTCTTCGTTGCAACGGCAGCGGCCTTGGATTGGTTTCCTCCGCCTTTGACCGCTGATGGACAAAACACTTTCTCGGTGGATGGCTGGACTCCAAAGCCAACAGCATTCCTGGAGATGGCCAAACGAATAGAAATTCCCTCGCAAGATACTATCTGTGGATATGGAGACGGTGATCCTGGTACGCGGAATGTTGAAATCGATCCATGCTGGTGTTAACAAATTTCGCAGACGCTGCATTTGATTGCTCGGGCTATCCATGTGGCTATAAGTGAGCAGGGTTTGTCGCAGAAATAGCCTAGTCTGACTCCATTCCAGTACACTATACAGTTGGTTCGGGTGCTGTGCTACGGCTAGTTACTCTGGAACAGAACTCGTCGTACTCGGATGCCCAATCGTCACTGAGTGCGTGCCATACGCGGAGCTTGGACAATGCAATGCGGCTTGCGCGAGTAATACAATGATAACGAAATGGTAAGGTGCATCAGCATCGCGTTGTTGGGTTCTCTAACAAAGGCGTAGCACAGACTCTGCGTCGGGTTACTGCGGATATGGGGAGCTGGTCGAAATTCCGGGCATGACAGCCGTTGCATGTGCTCCTACGCCCTTTACGCTCGAAGTGGATCTCACTACGACTGGTGGAGGTGCTGGTAGTAGTATTGGAGTGGGACAAAGCGTGTCGCCGGTAACCACTGCCAAAGCGAGCACGACGCAGACGCAGGCTGCTCCTACGATTACGGTTGGCGTGATGACACTTGGTACCGGGTCAAGCAGTACACAAACCTCGCAGAAAGCCGGATCCACGAATACCCCATCAGTACTGAGTCTTGGTGGTCAAAGCACTACGTCTTCAACTTCAGCGCCAGCAGCGACTCACAATTCTTCCAACGGGCCAGTTTCAGCGATTCGGGCCTCATTTGTTGGAGAGGTCTTTACGGCCCTAATGATGTTGTTCAATTTGATGTAATTACCGCCAAGTCTATCCTTGTACTGTGGTGAGATTTCGAAGGAAGTTGGTACAGACTTTTCGAAGACTAGCTACCGTAAATGACCCATACGATCTCTACTTGCTGCTTCAACTTCTCTCAACTTTTCCAAGGGGATTGACTGCGGTGCCTACCTTGCGGCCCAGAACTTTTGCTCGTGACCTAAAGAGTAATGCTCGAACAAGAGGAAAATCTGAACCGGTGAAATTTTGAACGTTTTGGATTATCATGACACAATCCTACCGTTTCTAATTCCAAACCCGCGACACGCCGACAACGCCATCGGAATGCTTAACAACAAGCAGCGGAGCAAAGCGCGGCTCGCGCGAGCGCCTGAGCGAAGAGAAGCCAGTCCATCCATTTCACGGCCTCCAAACAGCCATGCCTTATTGTTTCCATTGTGATGAGATGAGAGAGATAACATGACAAAGCCGCCAGCGACATGACGATCAGAAATCCTCGTCGAACGAGAAGTCGCCGGAGACAGCGGGCGCAGCCTGACCGGCAGCAGCGGCATTGTCAGTCTTCTCCTGGACGGCGGCCTTCTCTCGCTCGAGGGTCTTCTCCATAACACCGGCCTTCTGGTAGTCGCCGACGCGCTTCTCGAAGAAGTTAGTCTTGCCGGCGAGCGAGATGTTCTCCATGAAGTCGAAGGGATTGGCGGCGTTGTAGACGCGGACGTTGCCCAGCGCAAGCAGCAGCCGGTCGGCCACGAACTCGATGTACTGGCACATCAGGTCGGCATTCATGCCCAGCAGGCGGCACGGCAGCGCCTCCGTCAGGAACTCCTTCTCGATCGCCACTGCCTCCGTGATGATGTTGCGGACGCTCTCGTCGCTGGGCCGTGCCTTGATCTGGCTGAACAGCAGGCACGCGAAGTCCGTGTGCATGCCCTCGTCGCGCGAGATCAGCTCGTTGGAGAACGTGAGACCCGGCATCAGACCGCGCTTCTTCAGCCAGAATATAGACGCAAATGCGCCGGAGAAGAAGATACCTTCGACAGCGGCGAAGGCGACGAGGCGGGAGGCAAATGTGGATTGCTTGTCGGTGATCCATCGAATAGCCCAGTCGGCTTTCTTGCGAATGCACGGGACTGGATGTATGTCAGTTAAGCAGTCCTTGATCCATGTGCACAGCAGTTAATACTCACTGTTGTCAATGGCGTTGAAAAGGTAGGTTCGCTGTTTCGGCTCGCTGATATAAGTATCGATCAACAGCGAGTATGTTTCTGAGTGGATGTTCTCCATCATAACCTGGAATCCGTAGAAGCATCGAGCTTCTGGGACCTGTACTTCGCCGCTGAATCGTTCGACAAGGTTCTCGTTGACAATGCCATCCGATGCCGCGAAGAACGCGAGAATGTGGCTGATGAAGAAGCGTTCATCATCGTTGAGCTTGTTATTCCAGTCTGGAATGTCCTTGCTTAGATCGATTTCTTCGGCAGTCCAGAATGAGGCCATGGCTTTCTTGTACATTCTCCAGATCTGTAGAAGTGATAAGTAGTGAGCGCGAGGGCGCGTCTAACGCGTAGCAACGCGTCGGGAGGTAACTTACTTCATGGTTCTGAATGGGAAAGAGCACGAAGCGCTGCGGATTCTCCTGGAGTAGTGGCTCATGTGCCTCCTCAGGCTTGATAGTGGAGGCCACGGAAGGATGTGAGTTCTCGACCTCGTCGCGTTCGGGCAGGTCCGGGATGCCAGCGATGGGAACGGCGACGTTTGAGTTTTCCTTGTTCTCGAAGGTGAAGTCGAGCTTCTTGGCTGGTGACTCAGACATCTTGAGACCTTCGATGGCGGATGCGGCCTACAAAACCGCGTAGTTAGCTTCGAGTCCGCGGTGGCATTATAGGTGTTGTGGGGGGCAACTGGACAGTACCTTCTTCGATGGCGTCACTTGGGTAGCCATTGGGAATGTGCTGATACTGTGAGATATGCTGAGGGAGGTCTAGCAGCAGGAAGAAAAGATAAAATTGGAGCGGAAAGAAGATAAGATGGGAATTGGGAGTGGTCGGTTAGGTGGAAGAGACATAAGATAAAGAGGAAGAGAAAGTGAGTCTTTGAAAGACGCGTTTGTGCACGGGCCTCTGATGCCTTTGGGACGCGCTCAGCGTGACTGGATGCGAAGGCACTGGCTCTACACTTCGTACCAGGCAACTAAACACAACAAAACAGCTGGAAAGATCTGCTCCACAATGGCCCATTACCTGTCCTTTCAATGGCTATCAACGAAAATGACGTGCATGTCGGTCCAGGCTAGGCTATCGTACTCTGACGGCCATCTCCACATGCACCGTTCTTCTCTCACACAAGATGCTAGAATTGAGCTGTTTTCTCAGTTGATATTGACCTAATATGTCATGCTATAACTAGCAAATTCTTAGTCGGTGGACCAATACCGCCTATTTGGAATCAATTCTTTTCAGTACAAGGTTCACGGTGAAGACAACTGGGAAGGTTGCACTTGGACCGCAGCCTCGCTCACTTCTTCTTGTCATTCTGCAGCATCGCATGCTCGCGTACATACCAAGTCGCTGCCACTGTAGCTGCAGGACCAACTAATATTACACCTATTGCCATCACCGCGGCCGCCGTACTTAGCGACAGATTCGTCAAGCCAGCTCTTTTGACATCCCAGAGACCGATATAGGCGCCAACCACCGCCGCAGCGAAGATAATCCAGAAATCAACTTGGAAGATATAAAGCAGTATTCCTGCCATCGACAGCCGTTCGTTTGGTGGCACAAGCACAATAGCTCTGATGAGTGACATTTGTGGATCGGTTGAAGACAGGCACACGGCCATTGTGCCGATATGTGCGATTGCCGCGACAACAAAGCAGGTTAGATACAGGCGATCCAGATATTTGACATTCTTAGAAGCAGAGGCGGCTTTCTTCGACGTAGTCGGTTGATTTCCGTATGCTGCTGAGATGACAAAAAGAAGGAAATTGATGATGAACGGACACGGTTGCCAGAGAGCAACGAAGCCCTGAGTAATATAGAGATCTGGGTCGTTATATGGCAGATACATCGCAATGGTCGGTATGAGATATCCCATGACTAGTGACGGTAGCAATGCCTTTGCGTAAGACGTAGAAACTTGTCTCGACACCGGCAACCAGTAGTCCTTTTGGGCCGAATCTCTCAGGTACGCTAGATAGTACAGCGGTATAACAATGGCTCCACCAACCGTCTGGTAGAATATGGCCCAAATGGATGTGCTAAGAAAAAGTTAGTAAATCCTCGGGCAGTGAAATTTGAACGTTGAAACCATACAACCGTGTCCAACCTCGAGCATTATTGTTCCTTGTTGATTCGATAGACCATACTGAGACGACTGAAAAGAATGAGATGAGGAAGTATATCTGTTGAATTTGGGAGCCCTTATCCCATCCAGCGGCAGCTGGTAGGAAAGCTGCCACAAGAAAACGCAAACCTGCGTCTACCGGTTCGATCCCAGTATAGCTTGCTCGAAGTGGATGACCGTTGTCTGGAAAAGAGAGCGTGCTGGCAGCCGCTGCAATTGGTTCTCCTAAAGAAATTGATTCCTTGCTGAGTCGCATTTCCTTTGTCGCTAGTAGTGACATTGAGATGAACAGAAGTGCGGTAAAGGTGCCGACCCAGCCCCGTGACGAAGTACTCTGGGCCATTGTTGCTCTATGACCGCGATAAAATGACGATTTCGAATATCTTTGATGAAATCTGAAGGCTTGTCCACACTCCGCAAGCAAGTTTCACTTTACAAGGTGCATTCGAAGAGGTGAAGTGAAGCGTTTGAGTTCAAAATAAGCGCGACACGGCTTGCTTACTCTAATTTCGCAAAAGTCGGCCCCCATTGAAAGTGTGTGACGGCTCGGAGTGAGAGAGGAGGCATGGTGTTGCTCCGACAGCTAATAATGAGCAACCATTGGCATGCTTCGAGAAGGCTTTTGATTACCTATCTTCCAAACATTGCCCACCGCAGAGTACCGAATGAAAAGAAAAAAAAAACCTTCATAAAAGAGAGGTGGGACGTCAACGTAAGGCTTAGCAAGCAAGGGTCGAGAAGGGCCGCTTACACCATACGATAAAGGAGCATCACTTTCGCATTGTCATTTCACTTACGGAGGGTATAACTTCAACAGAAAGTTTGATAAAGCAAAGTACATATCAGAATAAATCGAATCCACAAGGCTTTGTCAATATTAGCATATAGACCTAGTGATAGAAGAGACGATAGATTGGCGACAAAGGCCCAAGAGCTTGGAATAGACTTACACCAACATCCCCAGTGTTTTGCAACAACGAAATCAACTCATAATATAGACGTATAACTCTCGTCGCAGCGCGACCATGTCTTCCTTTCACCAGCCAACCTCAACTCCACTCTCACCGGTACAGCGCTCACATTCCCGACCGACAATCAGCTTGTCTCTTCTACCATGCACGCTCTCGGACGTCCCGGCCATCAAGAAAATCTACTTTGCGACCTTCACAGATCCCGTCGCAAGGACGGTGTTTCCACCAGACTCAGAGAAGGTCCAGGAGTGGTGGTCCAGCGCGCTCACAGACGAATTACACGACGAAGGGAGCAGATTTCTCAAAGTGGTCGCCCATGATTCCGCGGAACCCGACGGAGAAGGTGTGATGGTCGCGTTCGGCAAGTGGAATGTTCCCAACGACGATGACGACCTTGAAGCCAAAGTAACGGACTTGCCAGAGTGGCCCGTAGCTGGAGAAGAGAACGTGAAACGAGTTGCAAATGAATTCTTTGGTGGTTTGGCGCGAGGTCGGGTCAGAGTGCTAGGTGCAGAGAAGGCGAAGGGCCATTGGTGTAAGTTCAACGCATAGTCTTGGTGATGCTCTTGGGATTCGAAGGTGAATGCTAAAGACTGGAATAGATCTCGAGATGCTAGGTACCTTACCGGAGTATCAAGGCTTAGGAGCAGCAGGCATGATCATTAGATGGGGCCTTGAGCAAACCGACAGCGCGGACAGAATATCATATCTAGAGTCGTCGCCAAAAGCAGTAGCAGTCTACGATAGATATGGATTCGAGTACCGTGATCGGGTGGATGTGACAGTTAGAGAAGGCGTGCAGTACTATAATGTCTTTATGATACGATATCCGAGGAAGGAATCGCAGTGGTGATAGCCGCGCTTTAGATCTTGTATCGCGTAATGGACTTCGCGAACGTAATAGATATTGTGACAAGAAGTCGGCAATTATAGAAGCTAAGGACTCAATCTGACAAAGATTAATTCAAATTCATGTCTTACGAAACTTTCATACGAAGCTTGTACGAGAGCACAAAGTATACTAGGGATTCAAACAGCAATGACTGTTCCAACATGAAGCGCAGGGATATCTTTTCGTCCCTTGAACACGACCACTGTCCTATAGCGGCTTGCACGTTGTGCTTAGAGGCGAACTGATTACTCGATGTGTGCGAACTATCACAGGATATCCAATGGCTTCATTGCGTCCTAACATAACCCCATGGGGTTGATTTCGAAGCGACGAATTGTTTCTCATCTCGGTCTTTAGCCCATGCCGCCGCTGAATAATGCTCGACATACCACATCCAATCCTGTTTATGGTCGGCACATCGACACAGGGGATTGTTCAGTGCGAATTCGTTCCTCCGCGGAATGACACCGTCGTACACCTGTCAAACCCGCTTGGTCTCCAAGCAGTATGCTCTGAATCCTCGTCTGATGAGAAAACATTGATGAATATCCCGGCATGGCGAAAGGAGAAACCGCAACACCGGTATCGGCCCGGAGCCGGACTTTGCGTGAGACCTTAAGAATCCCAGCAACGAGCGAGTGATCTTCCCAAAAATACGAAGAATAGTTATCACATCCACGCCCTACGACTTTCTATATAATTCTGCGGTTCGATCGAATTGTGCCAAAGGTAAAGTACCAAAACAATTGTGCAAAATGTCCAACATATTCAAACAAGGAGTCAGGCGCTTCAACGACTTCATCAACCGCCGAAAAATCCGACGAGTCGATTGGGCAACTAGTCTCGGCTTGCTTTTCATGTAATAATCCCATCGGCTTTTCTCTCATCTCAGTCGAAATTGTTACATCGAGCTCAAAATGGGTGACGTCGTCCGAAACACCATCGCAGCGGTGGACTCCGGCTCGATACCAACCATCGGCGCAACATTCCCCAACGACAAGCCGGTGACCAAACCGGGCGTCCGGCTTGCTCGCGCGGACGCCGCCTCAACCCCAACGCTCCACTACTCCGCGCCCTCAAGCACCGGCAAGTACATCGCGGCGTGCATCGACCTAGACGCGCCATTCCCCGCCTTCGCCGTGCTGGGTCCGATCCTGCATTGGCTGCAGACCGACCTCGTGCCGTCGGCCTCTGGTGACCTGGAAGTTGCCGCCGATGTCCCGGCCGTCTTGAAATACCATGGGCCGGGCCCGCCGCCGTTGAGTCCGCCGCATCGCTATGTCTTTCTGCTGTATGAGCAGCCGGAGGGCTTCGACAGGAGCAAATTGGGCCTGCCGGAGGTTATTGGGATTAGGGACGTGATGAGGTGGAAGCATGAGCAATTTGAGAAGAAGGCTGGTCTTGGTAAGGTCGTGGCGGGAAATTATTTCGTGAGCAACTAAGGATGGTATGGAACGCAGTGAAACCGTTTTGATGCTGCAGTAATGTCAAATGGAATAATACTTATTTCAGTCCTTATCAACAGCGTAAATGTTGTAAGCGGAGTTTAAAGCCAGAAAGTAATAGGAGCGTTGAGAGAAATTCCTGAAGATACACCTCTGTCCACCTTTTTGGATATCTTGTTTCTCATTGTTAGCGAAAAGTAAGGTACGGTAATTGGTAACCGCGATTCAAATTTGAACTCTCATAGTTTCGCTCTGCTGTCTGTCGAGACCTGGACCATCAATTTCCCGGTATTTACACCATCAAAAAGCTGTGAAAGAGCTCTAGGCGCCTCTTTCAAGCCTCCTTTTACGATGGTGTCTTTGGTCTTGATATTTCCTTCGTCTAGCCATTTCGCTAGATCTCTCCTTGCTTGCGGATATTGGTTCAGATAATCAAACACGATAAACCCTTCCATTCTGATTCTCATTGACACAATCATCAAGTAGTTTTTGGGTCCCTTTTGCACGGCCTGATTGTATTGAGAAATGCCTCCACAAATAACGAATCTCGCGTGAGGCTTAGCTCTGGCCAAGGCCATGTCCAGGATATCACCACCAACATTGTCAAAGAAAACATCAATCAAATCCTTGGTCGCAGCCCGAAACTTCTTATAGAAGTCAGGATCCTTGTAGTTGAGCGCGGCATCGAAGCCAAGCTCATCGACTAACCAACGGCACTTGTCATCCGAGCCAGCGGTGCCGAGCACGCGACAGCCTTTGAGTTTTGCAATTTGCCCGGCCACGCTACCTGTTGCACCGGCTGCTCCAGATACGACGACAAAATCACCAGGCTTGATCTTGCCGACTTCGAGCATGCCGAAGTACGCGGTGAGGCCGGTGGTGCCTACGATGCATCGTTAGTCCAGGCCAGCAGAGATTATGGCGTGCGACTGATACGCACCTAGCGCACCCATCGCATCTGTTAGCCTTGCGTTGGGTGGGAGTTCAATTTTCTCAAGATTTTTGGCTTTGATGATTGCGTATTCGGTCCAGCCGGGACTTCCAATCGCAAAAGATCCGACTGGGAAGGACGAGGATTTGGATTCCTGGACAACACCAATTGCTTGACCTCGCATAACTGCGCCAATTTGAACCGGCGGTACATATGATCTGACGTCTGAGCGGAGTCAGTATGTGGCTAATAGAGGGATAGATGGAGTTCGCATTAAGTACCATTCAACATTCCTCTCATTGCTGGATCCAAACTCAGGTAAAGTGATTTGAATAAGATTTCGCCATCCTTAAGGTCTGATTCCTTTGGCACGGGATGCTGCTTCAATTCAAATGTTTCTCCGGGAACAATTGAAGCTTTTGGCCTCTTTGCGAGGTGGACCGCAGTATAAGTTGACATTTTCTAGTCGGCTGCGAGAAGCCAGCTCGCTGTGAGCTGCCAGATCGGTGTTTTGGAAGTACGTAGCGTCAAGAATTATCCCGCCAGCATGGACTTCCAAAAATGCCTAGAGGGACACTCTGGTGAGAAGACGTTTTGAAGCGTTTGAGATATAGTGATCCACGAGCGGAGACCTCGGCAGACACGAGTAATTCGGCACCACCATAAATTCCGGCGGGGAGACGCCTAAACCAATGTAAGGTCTTCAAGTCTTGGAGCCATGATATAACAGTCCTATCACAAAAGAATATAAACGCTTATTCCGAAGTCTCACGAACATGTATCCAGAGGGTCTCGAGGTGCTGAAGCGGGATAACTGCCCCGTATTTTGGCGTAAGGATTTATCGAACGTCAGCGTGCTTACATTACGCTGTATCGAAGCAAGGTCTGTCTGTACGGAGTACTCCGTATTGTAGCTTATGTTTATCATCAAAGTGTGGCGCACCACAGCAGGCTTGTGGAAGTGTCCATTGACCGCTACGTGTTCATATAAGAATTGCTCGGTCTTCTGGATACCCGCGACAGATATTGACGGTCTCCACCCGGAATACCGAGTGCTTTAAATTCCAGACCGGGACGACGAAGAAGGGAGATGTCAAGAAGTTGGTGCAGACGTAATTGAGCCAGGTGAACTCACAGTCATGGCTTTTGATGTTCGGCAATGCGGACGACGACATCATCATGTAGATCCCATGGATTTATACCTTAATGGCATACCGTGATGAAGAGAGAACAGACCTCTACTCTTCGCTAACTATGTACCATGTCTCCTCAGCATGATTCCAAGAGGTAGAGCTGTCGGACTGGAGTGCTACACCAAGAAGGAAGCTTGAAAAGTCAGAATTCCCAACTTCAGTGGCGAGAGAATTGTTAGGCAAGGCTCCTTCAGGTGCAACATGGCCCAAATAGTCAAGAAACAACCGATTGGTGGTATCCGAAAATTCGGTCCCTTGAGAAGCACGTAAAACGTTGCTTCGAAACGATCCCACCACTTGCCGATGAATGTCACTAGCGATATTGGTGATTGCGAGTTGAGCGCTATATTGCTCTTCTAAAGGCAATGCAGCGAGGACGGGGACATTGAACAAGCGCTCCGGAATGAGACGCTGAATCTGCTCGTGATAGTGGGCTTGAAACTGATCAAAAAGCTGGATGAAGTGCGGATTACGGTGATCTGATTGAAATTGGTCAGTGAAACAACCAAAACTTGAAGCAACTGACTCTGAGGAGGGTATGTATGCTCTGCATCCTCTGGAAAGAGAATTTTGAAAACAGCTTGCCAGCTTCGAATAGTTTTTCGTCGGATATCCTTCTCTTGTTGATTGTCAAACCCTTGCGCGCGATCGAAGGTAGATTTCCAATTAACTACCGCGCAAGACTCGGGCTGGCGCAAATGTTTTTCCAAGTCATCCTGCTTTCGAGAAATATCGCCACACCTAGCACATGGGTAGATGAGATGATCCCGATACAGATGCTCCCTGGAACTTATGTCAGACGAATAAATCAGGTACATGAGATGGCGAAAACATACTTGAGTCGGGAAAGATTTTCAAACCCAAGTCCGCGGCAGGATCCCAAGATACGTGGACCCTGTGAATTCCGCTGAAAGTATGGACAGGCGAGTCTATCCCAAATATCGACCTGATCTCTCAATTGTTTCGGTGGCCGGCGATCGAAATCTTCTTCATCTTCTTCCTCTTCGACAGGTCTCTTTCGAAATTTGTCTGTTTTATTTTTCGAACTCGTCGCCTTCGCACCACCATGGGAACCCTTTCCTACTACTCCAGAGCTCTTGTTGCTTCTAATTTCGCCATTTGAATTATTATCACCATCATTGCAGGTCATGAGTCTTTCTTCGGTGCTAGGATCCTTGAGATAAGCGGCAATATTGCGTGACAGGACTGCCCTGAGACCACCCACCAGCTGGTCAAAGAGTACTGAGTACTCACTTACCAAATCTTCTGAGACAAGGTTTGCTCCTGTATCATGTAGAGTATGGATATTTGCCGCATCGCAATCAGAATCAGAAGCCATATACCCGGTATTTTTGAAATTATCATCGGGAATCGTGCTTCCGGAACGATAGGAGCGAATGGCTGCCAACGCTTTGATAAAGTCATTCACTAGCTCTTGATAGTAGCTGTCGTTGTCGTGAATATTCCATCGTGTAGGGTAGCCCGCAAGCAGTCTGTCGGTGCCGTTTATGCCTTCGATGTCCGTAGTGGCTGTAAGCATCAATTGAACGCTCATAGCTGCCTCTTGAAAGACTTGATTGACGCTTTTTGAGTATTCCGGAGGTGGCAACTTGATATCGAACAATTGCAAAACACCATAAAGAGAAAATACCTTGTCTCTCGGATCAGTGCAGTCAATTGTTGATTGGTGAAGAAGAATATTTCGTAGTTGCTCTACGGTTCTGCAGCCTAGAAGTCGTCGCGAATGCTTTGAGCTCCTGGCGATGAGATTCAAACGAAGAGCATGTGTGATCGAATCCAATCCGTAGGTTGACAGGTATTGAAGGTTTTCATAGGCGGAGAATATGCCAGCCCAGAAGTCGTCCCATCCAAGCTCTTCGGATTTGAGAATAAAAATAATGTCCTGGGAAAACAGCGCCTCCTGAAGTGTCCAAATTCTCCTGAACCAAGGGCTGGATAGAAGTTCAAGCCTTTTAAGGGCAGCCTGTTCACGGAAAAATTCCTCAGAAGACCGCCTTGTAAAGCTCTTAAGTAAGAACTGACGATGTGTCTGTTCGTCGATGAGCCCTTGAAGATCTACAAGAGTTGCTCGGGAAGATCCGTATATCTTTCCCAAGAGCTGCACCTGACGGCTTTTCTCTTGCAAATTCGATTGATCGATACATAGGGCATCAATCCAAAGGGCGCCAGAATCTCGATTACTCAGATATTGAAGGATCCGATGCAAATTTCGGGCTACCTTCACGGGCCGGCCGTTCAAAGCAATTACTCTGTCGACAGGTTCTTCGCCCCAAACGTACGAAAGGGTGGTATATAATGGCGCCTCCTCCAATCGAAAAGTGTCTAGAGAACACATTAAGCGATCAGAGTCAAGCTTGGGAATGATGTGTAGAAGGCTGATTATCTCCGATGCAACAGAGATAGTGGCCATAGTGTCGCCAAACATTGCCTGGGCTTCTCGTGGTTGCGCGGTCGGTTGGAAGAGTGTACTAACCTGAAAGAATATATGAATAACAAGCAAGAAGGATACAAAACAGAGAGCAGACTGCAGGGTGAGTGCACGTACGGTATTCTAGCAGCGCTTACTCTCCTGTCCGCTCCGGTCAATGATCCTCCGCGCTTAGCTGGTATGATGGAGAGGAAGAAAATGGGTTAAATCGAGGAAAGCAGGATACTTGAGTCGAAAGCGAGGCTACAAGTACTAGCTCCATAGTTGCCGGGCACAATGTGCGCAGTCCGAGAAGTTCGCAGTTGCGCGTTCTAGGATCTCAAGCGACCACGCAGAACACTGTGATTGGCAGCCGATAATGACTTCTCAGTATGGCGGCGGGACTCTAAAGATTAGATAAGAGCCTTTTTTACTTTTTACATTAGTACGGGCGTAATGGTGGTGCTGCGGTAGAGACATTCTGTTTTGTTATGAAGGGAGGTTCTCCGTAAAGCTGGGGAAAGGCGATGACGCGAACGTAATTTCTAAGTAGCTGAGGTCAGGAGTATTCAAGAATAGCCATAGTCCACGGTTGATATAAAACCACGGAAGCATTTGTTGTGGACAGAGTGTGAGTTGCTTAAAGTTGAGGTACCCATGGCTTTTCTCGGCATGGTGGCTTCTCGCCACGCGGGATGGACATTACTTTGTATTCATTGTGACAAGTTTGGAGAGTTCTCTGTGAAAGATACTTTCAGAATACGTAGCCAATCTCTACAATGGCGTGCAGTCACAACTTCTCCTAGTTACATTAGCTTTATTCAGTCATTGGAAGTAAGAGTATGGCATTTAACGCTTGCGATTACCGCTGCATGGCTCATGCGACTTTAACCTTCCTCAGATCGTTTATGACCATGTACCGGCTGAGTGTTATCCATCCCCACCGAAACCAAACCATCTGGCTTTTATGACCTCTGGTCATTGCTCTTCTAGCCTTCGAGTAACCGCCAACTCCACTGACAAACATCAACGGAGAGGGATATGATCCGACTTCTTTTCTTCGCAAGGCACAAGTTGCAATAGTCGCGGCAGAATCCAACACGCTCATGTACTTCCTTATCACATTCGTCGAATGTAGTACGTATAGCTTGACTGGACATTCCCAACCCTTGTGATTGTGCATGATGGTTTTCAGAAACGTCTTAGCTCCGTCATAGAGCGATTTGTGATTCGGATGGGACGATACACCATTGGCGTCAAAGGTTATAATGATGTCTATGTTGGTTTCCGGTTGAGTATCTTCTGAGAGTTTGGCCATTTTTGGAGCGAAGGCGGAAGTTAAGAGGTTGGATATCGAACGCGCATTCCATGTAGTGGTCATTGAGTCTGGAAAGTTGGCATCGTCGATGACCAAGACGTCCTTTTCAGAGCGTATGCCTAGAAGCTGAGCACTCTTTTCCAGCTCTTTTGTGCGCTTCCCTCCCAGTCCATCAGCATTTCCTGTTGATAGACACAGTATTTTAATATGGTTGCTCAGGTGAGGTCGCGTTAATGAGAGGAGGGTAGGTGCGAAGAACATGGCTTCGTCGTCAGGGTGTGCGATGAGGAGCAGTATCCTCTTGCCTTTGAGTATGGGGAAAGATTCACTAAAGAGTGCGGTATATATCCACATTATGAAGATGAGAACGGGCGCGGCGGCCCAGGTTATCCAACTCATAATTGTTTGTTGGTTTGATGAAGCTGTTCCTGGGTGAAATGTCGAAGAAACGCGCTTCGTCCAAAAGTGGTAACCTCCACGGTTTTCTCCGCACCCCTACAATAAAGCCCATTCGGTCCCTTCTCAACACCATCATCATATCCTCACTCACTACCCATTCATCTTTAACAGTATGTCAGAAAATGGGCAGCAACCACGCAACAGACGTGAACGTCGAGCCGCCGAACGCGAGTCCCGCAAAAAGGGAGTTCTCGATGAAGCAAGTCTGGGAATCAAAAAGGCACATCCGGATCGATCTGGACCGAAGGGAAAGACACTTGTCGACGTAATCGAAGAAAAGAAAGCCCAACTTGCCAAACAACACCCAGACATCCTCCATGATGATGACGAAGATCCAATCGGTCCACTTGGTGAATCTCTCATCTACAGCATCGCGCTTGCAGTGTTCCATTTCACCCTCGACATCTTGGTATTCTACCAGTACCGCCAGGATATGAAATGGAAAGAAATCTTCATTCGAACGGGCAAAGTCTTTCCAGCACTATTTGTCGTCATTTATCTGCTGCGAACGCCAACTGCTGCTCGTTTTCCGTTCTTAAAGCAGTTGTTCTTCTTCACTTCTAGTGCCGCGATTGGATGCTATCTGATCTACTCTGGAAATAAGAACGGATACTTTTACGTGATGCAAACCGCGCCTTCACTGGGAACGCTTTGGGTTTGGAGCTGCGTAGAAATGGAACTGACATTCGCGGCGGCACATGTGGTTGTTGTTGGAGTGTATACGTGGTGGAATGGATTCACTACTTTCTAAGCATTTTCGATGCTTAACCAAAAGCCGGACTGAAGAGGTTATACAAATGCATAAATCCAGCAATCGATCTCAGAACGCGGAATTTTAGCCATTGAACTCCATTGATAGGCCGAACAAGGAACAGAAAATTCTGATAAGCTGGTAGAGCACACAACTGCATGATTTATCATTCCAGAGGCTCCAGTGGGTCACGAAATGTCGAAAAGGCAGATCTAGTACCGCAAACTATCACAGTCGCTGATGGGATAAAGTTACACCTCAAGAGTGATTGTCGGGAAATTTGCCGCGCAAAACGGAGGCCTATGCTGCCGCTGTTGGAGGTACTGTTCCCTAGATGCCAAATACTACGGTAACGACTAATTAGCAACGTCGTTGTTATGCAGGCCTCGGTCTCGCGATGAAGTCCATCTATGAGCACCTGTGTGCCAGGGCCTAAAGACATACCTTTACATCAATTGGAACGACCGCCCGCCTGCCTACAATTGACTTCTAAGTCGGCGCACTTCTATACTAATCGAAACTGAACAAAGCAGTGGCCAAGTTCTTCCCAATGGTAATGGGCATCCCGTTGATAGTGATTGCTTCCGTCTCTTCTGGGCTATCCCACATGTAGCTGATTGCTGTGTAGCCGCCTCATGAACCTAGCAATAGTGTGGAATACTTCTGAGACTGCTGACCGTGGTTCAAACTCAAACTGCTCGCACGAGGCGTCACCAACCTGGCTACTGCTCCATTGTGTAGGATGTTCGGTACGAAATCTTACATATTCTGGCTTCCAGTCGTCCAAAGATACGTGCTCAAGTGTGAGGCGCAAGGGGCCAAGACCTAGAATGGGATCTAGAAGGCCGCTCAAGTCATCGGGTCTCGAGGAAGGCTCGAAGGGCAAAATGCGAATCTCGTTGCGAGAAGCGTCGAGAGGCTTGTATTGAATGCGTTGCAAGGGAGAGCCCGAGGCTGGATCCATATATGAGAGTGAAAAGTTTCGGCTATGACCTTCAAAATCTGTTCGTTAACGTATGGTTTCTACATGGGCATACTAACGGTACTTCATGTATAGTTATCTGTGCAGAATTACGGTACGGTAAGATTCCAGAAGTATCGATGGGAGATTGAGATACTCGGCCCAATGTTGCCTACAAACCGTTAATCTATGATGTGAAAGCTCGGTTTTTCAAGGTCACTGCAACAAATTGGAACACGACGTCGAGCGAACAAGGCTGAAGAGGCTTTGACCGGAAATCTACAAGTAGTAGCCTATCGTCTCCTCAGCCAACTAGGACTTAAGGCAAATCAAGCTTGATGTGGCAGTTTGTGATTGGCTTTCCTAGTTCGTCAACTGGTTGCTGGCATCTTATCTTTTACCTTCCCTACTTTACCTTCACAGGCACCTTCGTATGTTGAAGCCAGGGAACCCACTTGACACCATATGCTATGGATTCAGTAGCACTTCAATCCAAGGATCACCGGGACCTTCTCGACATTATCGACAAACTTCGCTCCAAAGGCATCAGCAGATATGTTGACCTGCCAGAGATCATCGTCTGCGGTGACCAGTCAGCTGGGAAGAGCTCCGTCCTCGAGGCCATCTCAGGTATGTCCTTCCCAACGAAGGATAACCTTTGTACGCGGTTCGCAACGGAATTAGTCCTCCGTCGAGATACCAATACCGGAGTTAAGATCTCCATCAATCCTGGTCTCGAGAGATCGCCAAATGAAAGGGACCGCCTCTCTCGTTTCCCTTTTGAAATTGATATAGCCAATCTTGACCTCGGAAGCGTCGTCGAAAAGGCTAAAGAGGCGATGGGACTGTCTGATGCAAAAGTGTTTAGCACTGACACTCTCCGCATGGAACTCCGCGGACCTACTCAGCCGCATCTCACTATGGTCGACCTTCCAGGTCTCTTCCGCGCTGGGAACAAAGACCAATCAGTGGATGACGCAACGACCGTCAGAAATATGGTCCGTGACTATATGAGAAGACCCCGAAGCATTATTCTGGCTGTCGTTTCGGCGAAGAGCGATTTTGCTCTCCAGGAGGTGACCGAATTGGCTCGTGAGCTGGATCCGAGAGGAACACGCACCTTAGGACTTATCACAAAGCCGGATACCCTGGATGCCGGATCCGGTAGCGAAGCTTCATACATCAAGCTGGCCCAAAACAAGGATGTGGTGTTTCGACTTGGCTGGCACGTCCTTAAGAATCGGAACTACGAGATGAAAGGCGCCACTTCTGCCGAGCGCAACGAAGCCGAGGAGAACTTCTTCGCGACGGGAGCGTGGACGTCAATGGATCCAACGCACCTCGGGGTAAAATCGCTGAAACCTCGACTCAGCAATGTCTTGAAAGATCAGATCTTGCATCAGCTTCCAAGCCTTCTTCAGGACATCGAGTCCGGTATTTCGGAATGCCAGAGCCGACTGAAACGCCTCGGTGCTCCACGTGCCACCTTTGAGGAGTAACGCCGCTATCTACTACGAATCAGCCAGGACTTTTCAGTCTTGATGAAAGCCGCCGTAGACGGGATTTACAATGGCCCTTTCTTCGGGAGCGCAAAAACCGAGGAGGGATACCAGAAGCGCTTGCGAGCTGTTGTTCAGAACACCTTGACTGACTTCGGAGAAGACATGTGGCGAGATGGTCAAACTCGAGTCATCATCGAACCTTCATCAAAGAGTCAGGTTACATCAGGCAAGATCTCCCGACAGGACTATGTCAACGAGGTCATAGACCTGATGCGGAGAAGTAGAGGCTGCGAGCTCCCGGGCACTTTCAACCCCCTTATCATTGGCGAGCTCTTCACCGAGCAGTGCCAACCATGGAAAGGCATCGCTGTGGGTGCAAAGGACGCTATCCTTCAAGCAGTCTATCGGGCGACGCAGGCCATCCTTGATCACATCGCTATTGATGAGACTGCGGATAGTATATTCCGGGTCATCAGCGGAGGGATTGACACTCTGAAGAATGACCTCAATCAGAAGGTGACCGAATTGCTCGACCCACATTGCAATGGTCATCCCATTACTTACAACCACTACCTAACGGATCACGTACAGAAAGGTCAGTCCGACAGGCGCCGGCGCAGCTTCGAAAAGACCTTGAAAGAGTTCATTGGGAGAGATAGCATTGATTTGGGATACGAATGCCGACTAGTTCCACTCAAACTCCTAACTCTGCTCGAGCAACGCACTGAAGTCGACATGGAACACTACGCAAGTGATCTCGCTGTTGACTATATGCAGGCATACTATAAGGTGAGCGCACGGCATGCAGTTCATTACAAGTGTACAGCTTTGGGGCTTTTCGTATTAAGGGAGAGATTAATCGCATCTCAAGAAGTAGAAAGTTATTCTGATGTGAATTGTTCCTAGCCCGCTGATTCCATTTCCCGCGCCTCCTCGCTGCTCTACTGATTACATCGACATCCAAGCGAGGTCATTCATGGATCCTGACATAACTTATAGGTTGCGTTGAAGAAGTTCATCGACGACATCAGCGTTCTCGCCATCGAATACTGCCTTATCCGAAAGTTACCGTCCTTGTTCAACCCGGAAATGGCGTATAATCTGACAGAAGACGAAATTATTCATCTCGCGGCAGAGAGCGAGGAGGCTGCTGCGGAGCGGGGGCGCTGGGCTGAGAAACTAGCTGTTCTTGAGGCCGGATTGCGCGATCTCAAACGCCTCGACAAGCATCGTTCCGTTACCCCAGGTAAGGGCCCATCTTCCTTTGTATCATTCTGTGGTAAGCGCGACTGTCACGTGGCAAATTTTGACGTACGGGTTTTCACGGCAGCGCGCATGCTACTGCAGCGCGCAACCCCACCAAAAATCAATAAAACTCACCTACTTCAGAGGCCCATATCTCCACCAATATTTGGTCAATTGATTCCGAAATTACTGTT